>QWCD01027896.1_pt1 | contig 24810 bp, 20 predicted proteins | sample 1972461 | NCBI WGS metagenome assembly QWCD01 (sample SAMN09866717, study PRJNA288562) | Human vaginal metagenome isolate term4_vaginal, whole genome shotgun... | isolation source: vagina | host: Homo sapiens | place: USA: California | reverse complement strand
AGGAGATGGAGTAGGAGAAGGCCATGAACACGGCGGCGAAGAATGCCGGGATGGCCTCGGCGATATCGTCCCACTTGACTTCCTTCAAGGAGGCGGCCATCATGCAGCCGACGATGACCAGCACGCCAGCAGTCGCGGCGGACGGCACGGCGGAAATCACCGGGGCGAAGAACGCGGATAGGGCGAAGCAGATCGCCACGACCACGGAAGTCAGGCCGGTACGACCACCAGCGGCGATGCCCGCAGAGGACTCCACGTAGGTGGTGGTGTTCGAGGTGCCGCAGATGGCGCCGATGGAGGTGGCGATGGAGTCGGCGAACAGGGCCTTATCCATCTTGGAGGAGAAGCCGTGGCCGTTCTCGAGGGCCTTCTCGTCCTCAGCGGAGAAGATGCCGGTACGACGGCCGGTGCCGATGAAAGTGCCCAGGGTGTCGAAGGTGTCGGACATGGAGAAGGCGAAGATGGTCACGATGACCAGCGGCAGCTTGGCCGGGTCGGAGAACAAGGCCGGGAAGCCTTCGGCGGAGAAGATCGCCCCGAAGGTCTGCGGCAGTTCGGAGAAGGTCTGGCCGAGAGACTGGGAGTCGGACCAGGTGGTCACGCCGAACGGGATGCCGATCACGGTGGTGACGGCGATGGCCAGCAGCATGCCGCCCTTGACCTTCATCACGGTGAATACGATGGCCAGCACGAGGCCGATGAGGAATACCCACAGTACCTTGTCATTGAAGTTGGCCAGGCCCGGGGTTGCGGCCACGGCACCGCCCTTAGCGGCGGCCTTGGGATCGCCGGGAGTGAACTTGATTAAGCCGACATTCAGCATGCCTACGTAGGCCACGAACAGGCCGATGCCGCCGCCGATGGCGTGCTGCAGGGACTCCGGGATGGCCATGATGATCATCTTGCGGATCTTGGTGACGGTGATGATGATGTTGATCAAGCCGCACAGGAATACCATGCACATGGTCTGCTGCCAGCTGAAGCCGAGGCCGAAGCACACGACATTGGCGAACAGGCCCATGACCAGGGTGCCGATGATGGCCGCGATGATGGTGGCCAGGAACACGCCGCCCCACGGCATACCGGTCTGCGACAGAATCTGCGGGTTGACGACGATGATGTAGGCCATCGCGAAGAACGTGGTCAGGCCGGCCAGAATCTCAGTCGAGACGGTCGTGCCGTTTTCCTTCAAATGGAAGAACTTCTCCATATACTCTCTACTTCCTTGGGTTGTGCGAGGCCATACGCCACCTGTGGGTGACCCGGTTGGCCCCGGCGAGAATTGCGACTCGCCCTGATTGACCTGCCTGGCGCGCGTGCGGCGCTGCGCATCCAATCAGAACCGTGGCCGATTATAGCTTGTGGAGGTAACGTGAACAGGCCGGGGTAGACTGACTGCGGCAATACATATACAGGAACGCGCAGAGAGTGCCGCGGAAGGAAGTCGCGCAGTGAAACCGGCCGTCGAAGTCAGCATCACCTCATGGAAAAAGAACGTCGTCAAGTTCGGTCAGGAATACGGCCGCGTACTGCTCATGCCAGGCACTGGCTACAACTGCGACCGTCCGCTGCTGTACTGGTCTGCACAAGCCTTGGTCGAGGCCGGGTGGCGTGTCGATCGTATGAATGTACGCAATGCCTCCGATGATTTGTCCACAGTGATTCCGGTGCTCAATCAGGCGATTGATGGGTGGGTGGAGTCAGTGCGCGGAAATCAGTCCGGCGAATACTCCAACGATAATGTCGGTAGGGACGATGCTGATTCGTCGGATTCCACCAATCAATCCGGCCCGCGTCTGCTGCTCATCGGCAAATCGCTGACCACGATGACTTACCCGCACGTGGCCGCACATTATGGGTTGCCATTCGTGCTGTTGACCCCGGTATTGCACCACGCTGATTTCGACCCATCCGCCCGCGTGATTCCGGTGCCCGCTGTGGGCGATGACATCGTAGCCGAATCCGAAGCACCATCCGTGGCCGAAGCGAAGGCGATAATCCGTGCCGAACTTGCCGGGCAGTCACCGATATGCTGGACCGGCACCGCTGATTTGTGCCGGAACCGCCGACCCGTTCTATGATCGCGCCCGCGCCAACGCATTGACCCCGCATGTGCATGAATATCCGGACGCCAACCATTCGATTGAGGTGCCCGGCCATTGGCGTCGTTCTCTCGATTACCTAAAGGAAGTCACGGCATCCGTGGCTCAATATGCCGACACGTTGTAATCCTGCATCACTTCTCCGGGAATGTTGCGCCAATGCTGGGCCGGGAGGACTTTGTTGTGCCACTCTCCTGGGGGTGCTGCCTGCGCGACACGCCCGAATTCCACAATGTCGCCGACCGCCCGTAACCTAATCATTCGTAAACCACAGACCGTTGGTTGAAGTGTGCGCAAGTGCACTTTCGAAGTTTGGTTCGCCAAGCCAGCGCAGGTTGAGAGATATAAGCCCGTCAAGGGCCGGCGAAGGTCGCTTCGCGAGATTATATTGCTCTGCCTGTGCGCAGGGCTTTTTTGTTGCCCAGCCGAAAGTTCCGAACTCCAAGTCAACGGCCGACTTAGGAAGGAACGCCATGAAGAGGCCCGAAAAGGAAGCGGTAGTTGCAGAGCTTACGGATTTGTTCCGTAACGCCGACGCTGTCTACCTTACCGAGTATCGCGGGCTTACAGTTCCGCAGATTTCTTCTCTGCGCGAAAAGCTAGGCCGCGATACTTCCTACTCTGTGGCTAAGAACACGCTTGCTCGCATTGCCGCTAAGGAAGCGGGCATTGAAGGTCTTGATGAGCTTCTTGCTGGCCCAACTGCAATCACCTTTGTAAAGGGCGATTTCATTGAGGCTGCTAAGACCTTGCGTGATTTTGCCAAAGAGAATAAGACCCTCGTCATCAAGGGCGGTTTCGCAGATGGAACCGTTTACAATGCCGAAGGCGCCAAGCAGCTGGCAGATCTCAAGTCTCGCCCAGAATTGCTTTCCGAGATGGCTGGCGCGCTCAAGGGCACCATGTCCAAGGCCGCCTACCTGTTCAACGCTTTGCCAACCAAGGCAGTGCGTACTATCGACGCTTTGCGCGAGAAGCAGGAAAAGGCCGCTTGATTCCCTTGCAGCTTGCTGCATGAGACCAAAAATAATAAAAATGTTATGGCTCTAAGGCACAAGGTGTGTCTGGCCAAGTAAGAAAGGAAGCCATTATGGCTAAGCTCACTAGCGAAGAGCTTCTTGAAGCTTTCGGTGAAATGACCCTCGTCGAGCTTTCTGAGTTCGTCAAGGCCTTTGAAGAGAAGTTCGATGTTGAGGCTGCTGCTCCTGTAGCTGCTGTTGCTGCTGCTCCAGCCGCTGCCGCTGGCGCTGCTGAGGAAGAGAAGGACGAGTTTGACGTTGTCCTCGCTTCTGCAGGTGCTCAGAAGGTTGCCGTCATCAAGGCTGTTAAGGCTTTGACTGGCCTCGGCTTGAAGGAAGCTAAGGACATTGTTGACAATGCTCCAAAGCCAGTTTACTAATGCGCTAGTCGCGAATGCGTTTTGAATGCGGCAAGGTTTTCGTGGTTTTCACGGATTCCTTGCCGCTTTTCGCTTCGACCTGCTTTTTCGCTTAAAGCGTAGCGCGAAAAAGCAATTCGGAGCGCTGAGCTTGCTTAAGGTTGAAAGCACAGTGTGCTTTCAACGCAAGCGAAGACGTTAGCGCGCTTAGACCGCGCTAACGACAAAAACACCAAAATTCAGTACAATCGCACTACATCTTGCACCATAAAATCGTCGCGGCAAAGTGGCATAATAGGAAAGCTTGTGACTGGAGGAGTAATCCGCTAGCACAGCACAGCAATATAAGTTGCGGGAGGATCCTTAAAAGAAAGTCTCTGCGCTTATTAAGCTCGAGATTCAGGCTGGTAAAGCAAATCCAGCCCCACCACTGGGTCCTGCTTTAGGCTCCCACGGCGTAAACATCATGGACTTCTGCAAGGCCTATAACGACCAGACGAAGGACAAGATGGGTCAGATCGTTCCAGTAGAGATTACTGTTTACGAAGATCGTTCCTTTACATTTATTCTTAAGACTCCACCAGCTGCTGCTTTGTTGCTTAAGGCTGCTGGCATTCCTAAGGGCACCGAGAACCCATTGACCCACAAGGTTGGTTCTGTAACCAAGGCTCAGGTGCGCGAAATCGCCGAAATCAAGATGCCAGATCTTTCTGCACGAGATGTTGAAGCTGGTATGAAGATTATCGCGGGCACTGCTCGCTCGATGGGTATTACCGTTACCGACTGAAAGTGAGTGGAAAAAATGGTGAAGCGTTCTAAGAAGTATCGTGAAGCGGCTGAGAAGATCGACCGCAACAACCTTTACACCCCAGCTGAGGCTATTGCTTTGCTTAAGAGCATGCCAAAGCACGCTTTCGACGAGTCTGCTGAGGCTGTTATGCGCCTTAATGTGGATCCTCGCAAGGCGGATCAGTTGGTTCGTGGCGTTGTGAACTTGCCTAATGGCACTGGTAAAACCGCTAAGGTTTTGGTGTTTGCTCGTGGCCCAAAGGCTACTGAGGCTCAAGAAGCTGGCGCAGACATTGTTGGTGATGACGAGCTTATCGAGAAGGTTGCCGGTGGCTTCCTTGACTTCGATGCCGTTGTTGCAACCCCAGACATGATGGGCAAGGTTGGTCGCCTTGGTCGTGTGCTTGGTCCTCGTAGCTTGATGCCAAATCCTAAGACTGGCACCGTTACAATGGATGTTGCAAAGGCTGTTGCCGATATTAAGGGCGGTAAGATTGAGTTCCGCGTTGATCGTCAGGGCAATCTTTCCTTCCTGTTTGGCAAGCTTTCCTTCGACGATAAGGCTCTTGAAGAGAACTTCAAGGCTGTTGCCGATGAGATTCGCCGCTTGAAGCCTACAACCATCAAGGGTCGTTACATTACTAAGGTAACGATTACCTCTACGATGGCTCCTGGCGTTCCAGTGGATATTGCAAGCATTGCTGCGTGATTTTAGCTAAGCATAGCTGAGTAATTTTTTAGCGCTGAAAATAGTGTGTTCTTTTTTAGAGCACATTGTTTTCGGCGCTTTTGTTTTTATATTCTTTTTCAAACAGCGTCACCAAGCAAGGTAGAGATTCGAGATTTTTCGCACTGAATGAGATGTTTCGTTCGCGCGGTCTAAGCGCGCGAACGTCTTCGCCGCGCGTAAAGTCCACTGGACTTTACGCTTAAGCGGCTCAGCGCTCCGAAGTGCCTTCGCACGCTACGCTCTAAGTGCTCAGGCAGGTCGTCGCGCAGAATCGCGGATGCGCCCAATCGTAATCGCAGTTTGTAAAACGTATGCCTCTCTAGGGTCAGTGGCGTCCCAGCCTGTTGTTTGCGCAACTTTGCGCAAGCGGTATCGTATTGTGTTTGGATGCACATTAAGGTTGTGCGAAGTTTGATCCAGCGCGCCGCCAAATCGCAAGAAAGCGTCGACTGTTTGCAAAGTCGGGTCGTCTGGGTTGTACGGCGCCAAGCTTTGATACACCTTAGTGTATAAGGTTTCTACGGCGGTTTCATCGCCTATAAGTGCGCGCTCTGGAAGAACGTCGTCGCAGCGGATTATTTGCGGCAAATGTGTTACAGACGGCGCAACGGCAAGCGCTGCAAGTGTTGCTGTAATTTCTTTGCATATTTTTTGCGCGCCGGCTACGACTTCGCTTATGCAAACGGGTTTTCCCGACTTTGCAAACACTTCGCACATCTTGTTTAATGCTGTTGGATTTGGGTTTTCTCTTAGCGCAAGAATGATTATGTGCGAAGGAGCAGCGTCTTTGCGCGAGACGCTTTCTTGCGATTTTCCGCCGATTTTCCACGTTTTTGCACGCGCGCTAATGGCGTCTAGCTGCACGCTGTCAACTATCGCATCGTATGCGCCGCATGCGCCAAGTTGCGTCCATATTGCGCGTCTTAAAGAGTCTGTGTTGTTTTGCGCCGCATGCGCGCCCGCGTTTTGCGGTGTTGGATTTGGGTTGTCGTCGTTTGAGTTCGATTCCGTTTTATACGTGCCTGCAATCGCCACAAATCGCGTATTTTCTTGCCATTGCAAGAGGTGCATTAGCGCGCTTACGCGGCTGTCTGCAATGCCGTTCATAAGGCACGTTCCGATTAGCGCGTGCAATCGCAAGCGCGTTGCCGCGTCAAAAATTTTGCCGTCTCGAATGTCAAAAATTCCGAGTGCATCTTCGCTTTTTGGAGCGCATGGCATTGGCGTAAAGCTTGGTGTGGAACTTGGTGTAAAGCCTTGTGCGCTAGATTCTTCGGCAGATTCGCATGCTTCGCTGCGTTCGTCATCTGGCTTTACGCCTGTAAGAATTGTAAGAAAGTCAGCGTTTTCGTCCATTCACTCCCTCAATTCTTGTGCGAATCCTTGTGTGTATTGTTGTGCTAATCCTCGCGCGTACTATCATGCACCAAATCGCAATTTATTTTATCACTTTGACGGCATGTATTACGGCATGAGATGCAAACGCTATCCCTTACAAACATTAGAACCGTAAAGAAGAACACAAACGCAATCGGAAGCATGTGTCGCTCAAAATTGTTTGCTGGAGCCAACACCATTACGCCCATCAAAAGCGCAAGAGGCGCGTGCAAAACCAGCGTTTTCCACCTGCGCAATGCTATTTCGGCAACGCCAATCAGCAGCGTTGCAACAACATACAAGTTTCCGTGAATAATCCACCCAAGAATCGGCGTATTGCTCCACGCTTCCGCGCTGCTCGATACAGCGCCACGCCACTCGGGCAGCCAGTAGCGAATCCACTCAGAATTCTTTATATTCTCGGTGTTTACATAGTATTCGGGGCCAACATAAGGCACGTCTAGAATGTCGAAGTAGCCGTACGACTTTGCTAGCAGCGCATCCGTTGCAACAATCGGGCTGTGTGTAATCATAAGCAACCATGCGTGGTTAAACTTTTTCATGTTGTCTTTTGTAATATAACGCCAACGGTAGCTCACTTTTTTAGATTGCAAGCCAGAAGATTTTACAGGGTCCGCGTCTTGAGGAGTGTATGCTTCTGCAGTTTGACTAAGATTGAAAATTGGCGATATTGCGCGCTTCGCTGCATGCGGTATGCTTTTGGGGTCTAGCTTTGCTATTCTGGCGATTTGCTGAAGTTGCACTCCGCGGCTTTCGATTGGGTCGCCATTTATAATAGCGCCGCTAGAAATAGCAAGCATAATTGCGCCGTGTATAAGAATTGTTGGTAGCAGAATGCATAAAACCCATATTTTCCAACGTTTTCTGCTAGATATAATCATCAACACAAATTGAATCGCAAGAATGTACCACGCGTATTTTGCGGCAATCAGCATAATGCATACGCTGATTATTAGTTCGACGATTGTGTGTGCGGATGGCTTTTGCTTGAATTCCAGGCAATTAAGCTCGTACATTATGCCAAACCACCACACAAATGCAAACGCAAACAGCGGCGATTTTGTAAGCGAAATTGTTGAAAATACTACGAGTGGGCTGAATAAAAATGTGATTATTACGGCGGCGCGCAAGGCGATTGGTGTTGTTTGGATTGATGCTGTTGCACATGGCGCATGTCCAGCTTGCGATTCGCCTGTTTTAGCAATAGCCCACGGCGTGTTTAAGAATCGGTTTGCGGTTGCAGCGCAACAAAATGCCGCGAGCACAAATTGCATAACGGCAAGTAACACGATTCCTGCGTCGTTCGACTCTGTAAAATAGCGCGATATTGCGGCTGTAGCGCCGTAAATGAGCGTTAAAACAATGTTGTGCTGGTCGCTTAAGTACGTTGGTTTTGCGGGCCAAAGGTAGTGCGCCGTAGGGTAAATGTCTGCTGGAACAAAGCTAAAGAAGCCAATGTATGGCTGTTTTAGGCCAGTTACTTGATTCCACGCCCAGCTGTATTCGCGGATTTGCGAGCAAATGTCGGCTCCGTATGCGGCGAGCAGCGTTACGGGCGCCCATAGCCAGCCGATAATCAGCGTTAGAAAAATGTTTCGCTTGCGGCAGGTTGAGTGGTAAAAACACCACTTTAGGGCGCGTTTTGCGTTAAAAAATGCGGCGCGTGGCGATAATTCTGCTTTCGATGATTCTGCGCACATAAATCTTACGATTTTTGGCATAACTCCGTTTTTGCCAAAATAAATAAGAACCCTCAAAATTGCGTAATATGCGCAAAATGCGACTATAAAAATCAGCGCATTTAGCCAATTAAAATCTGTTAAAGATCCTTGTGCGCGGTAGATTACGCCCAGACTTGTGCAGGTTGCAAGGAAGATACATGTAAAAACGATTAGCGAGTTTGCGGCGATTTTGCTTGCCGCTTTTGTGCTCGTGTTAATGCGTTTCATGTTCCACCTAATGCTTGTGTTTTGTTTGGTCTGTGTTTTTCTTGCACTCTAATTATACCCGTTATGCTTCGCTCCGACCTGCCTTCGCGCAAACGCTGGAAAAGTTGACGGTGTTTGTACCAAATTTGGCTTAAATCGCGTACAAAGTCGGGAAAATAACTCCGCATTTTGTACCATATTTGACCTAATTCACGTACAAAATGCGGGAAAGCTGACGGGGTCTGTATTGAGTTTACGGCGTGTCGTCATACAATCGCACTTGATGTTTTCATAGGGGGGGGGGKATATTGTTAAAGGCTTATGATAAGTGCCCATTTACTGGCCGTAGTTAGCAGATGATTATTTAATCTGTAAGTTTTGCATTTTGCTTTGCAAGCTTAGTAAATACGCGGAGAGGGAGGTGTGCCGATGCGTAATTTACATTGCAGTGGCCGTTTCCTTCGATTTTTGCGTTCAATTGGCGCTAAAACAGCGTGCGCTCGCCGCGCGATTGTTGCGCTTTTTGTTGTTGTTGCTACTATTCTTGCCACTTTTATGATTATGCCATCCGCCTCTATGGGCGCTAGCTCGCAGGGCGAGTCTAGTAAGGTGCAAACTCAAGCCGAAAATGCTGAGCCTAAGACTGAGCAGGATGTTAATACGGCTGAAAGCAAAGCTGATGCAAAAGGCGAGGCTTCTGCAAGCGGCGAAAATGGTGAGTATAAATCTGCCGACCTAAGAGCTGTGGAGTCTGTAAATCCGCAACCTTCTACCAATCCAGATGCCCCTAATGCAGACCACGCCCAAAACGTTGATTCAGAGAAAAAGCAAGGCGCTGCCAAGGAAGGCGTAAACAAGAACCCTAATCAAGACGTTAAAAAAGACGCTGCTGAACGCGCTAAAAAAGAAGAATCTGCAAATAAATTGCGTCGCCAAAAGCGTGAGCTGGGCAACACTCGCGCTGCCACTGGCGGTGATGATTTTCCAGCAGAGTGTAAAAAGGTTGGCTCTCTCGCAAAATGTTATAAAGTCAAGTACGAGCCTCATTTTAGCGATAGAGGTAAGATATCTGTACGCGGTCAAAAGTTTTCTGTAGATCCGACTTTTAAGTATGTAAAGGGAATAAAAGGAAAGGCTAAAAAAGATTTCGTTACAGGATTTGAGCTAGAGAAACTTATGGTTTCTAAAAGCGAAGAAGCAAAAAATAATGGTCTTGTTACCTTAGATTCTAAAACTGGCAAAATTACTGTATATGCCAATAAGTGGTTGAAGTCTTCGAACTATTATGCGTACGTAAAAGTGACGTATTCGGATGGCTCGTACACTACTAATCTTGATTGCCCTACTGATGGCACAAAAAGATGTGTTAAAACTACAGTAAGACTTTCATTTTCGGTTGCTCCTATAGAAGACAAACAAGGAGACTTATCTCTAAAGGTTTACAATCATCAGGACTCTAAGGGTCGTTCCGAAGTGCAAGACACAAACGGTGTTACTTTTACTTCAGATGATAAAGGAACATTTAGCACAATAACTCCGATTTTTATTGACACTAAATCTACTAAAAAGCCAAATCCTATTTATCATCGTATGATTTGCCATAGAGATGACCAAAGGTCAGAGATTGGCTATACCTTAAATAAAGTTGCTGGCTTGGATCTTAAGAATGCAAACGATGCAACACTACTCGAAGAAGAAGATAATGAGAGCGCTGAAGGTTACACATTCCAAAAGCAGTGGAGTCATTCTTTAGGCAATCGACCAGATGGAGAATCAGCTGATGATGAATCTGCTACACCTAAAGTGTACGAGAATGATCCTTTTGCAGAGCGCTCGCAAAGCTGGATTGTTGGCACGCCTAATGAGACTGGTGATTTTACGTGCAAAGTATTTGCTTTTAATGATGCTGATTTTTATACAATGAAAACTTTAGTTGGTAGCTATGTAAAGCTATTTAAGTCAAACACTAAAACTCTTGATGATAGTAAACTACATCCTATCTTCGAAGATCCAGCGATGGCTTTTTGTACAGCTGGTGGCGCTGAAGGCGAGCACGTAAGTGAAGATCAATGCAAAAATTCGCTTTATGAGAAAAAAACCATCGACTGGGATGTTAAGACACTTAAGATTAATGTTAAAAAGAAAGAGAAATTTAAAGAAAAGCTTAGTTTAAAGGTGTATCCGTTTGATGAATCAGGTAATAACGCTATTGACGCAACAGATACTTTAGTCCCAATTGCTAACGATTCCACTATTTCTTTGATGAAGGGAGTCGAACTTAGGCCACTTGTTGAAGCTACGTATAACGGTAGTACTGGTTACGGTAGTACTGGTAATACAGGTATTAATCTTTCTATGTATTGTTCAAAGGGACAGCCTGATTCTTCTACCAAGAAACTTGAATACAAAAATTGGATGAATTCTGCGCCGTTTACTTTTCCAGATGTTGATAATAGCACATCAGCCAATGGGCAGCGTAAACGCTTTTTTGATAGCACAACTGCGCCTTGCGACGCGCATGATGGCACTTCTGATTGCACGACTATGACGGACAGCTACGCAATCTTTAAGCCAACGGAAGCTGGAGATTACAAGTGTATTGTTTACGCATATAAAGACGATATTAAAGCTCCTACTATTGTTCAACCAGATGGGACTCTCAAGGCGATTACGCCAGATGATATGGAAAAAGCTTTATTCGCCCAGAAAAAAACTAAAGACGTAGACTACGCAAAGTTGGCTATTAACATTCACGTGCCAGAAAAATTTAGATTGCCAGACACGGGCGGTCAGAATTGGAACTTGCAGCTGGGCGCTGTAGCTGCCGTAATGGTGAGCGTGCTCGCTGCTGGATTTGTTATAAGTCAAAGTGAAGCATGCAGAAAGCTGCTTTACGAAAGGCGGCGATGCTAATGTGAAAGCTGCCTACGTAATAAAGTTGTGCGCGCGTATTAGTGCAGTGCGCGTAGCAAAAATAAAAACATAATTAGATTAACTAAACCAAGATATTCTAGCAAGATATTCCAGGTAGTCAAAAAACAAAACAAACACACAAACATAAACACAAACAAGTGCCGAATGGGTACAAACAAGTGCTTAGCAAGTACAAATAAGGCTCAATCGGTACGCAAACACACAGTAAACACAAAAACACAAAAACACAAAACACAAAACACAAAACACAAGTAACTTAACTCAACTGCTTTTAGAAGCATAGAGTAAAGGAGATAATATGAATAAACTAACAAAAAAGTGCGTTGCGGCGATTGCGTCGCTCGCGATGGCTGGCACGCTGTGCGTTGCTGGCGCCGTCACCATGGCTAGCGTTGCGTGGGGTGTGCCTAGGCCTGACCCAAATAGAGGACAACAACAACCCCTTGGCGATTCTCCAGATGCGCCGTGGTATAAGAAGACTAGCGACACTGACCCTGAACCTAAGACCGAAGGTACTTTAACGATTAAGAAGTATAAGTACAAGGATAGTGATGATCACAAGGGAGAACCTCTTGATGGCGCAAAGTTCACGCTTACCAAGGTAACCAAGATTGGTACTGATACGCTTAAATACGATGAGTTTTCCACCTGGTCCAAGATTGCTGGCATAGTCGATAAGCTTAACCGAGGCGATGATACAGGCGTAGAGCTTGGCAAAGCAGCTGGCGACAAGAAGGAAGCAACTACTACTAACGGTACTGCAACAATCAATAACCTCCCAGTCGGCTTGTACAAGGTTGTTGAAACGCCTCCTGCAGGCTATGGCGCTGCGGATAAGACCGAGTTCTACATAACAATGCCTTTGATTGAGACGACGACTGAGGGTAACAATACGACCACCACTTACAATTGGAATAAAACAATAGAACCAAAGAACAAGGATATTTCTAAGACGTTCACCAAGAAACTAGACGACGGCAAAGATCACAACTCTGTTCTTGCAAAAGATAAGACGCTTTACTACACGATTAGCGCTGCTGTGAACCGTACCAAGTCTGGCACTTTGACCAAGGAAGATCTTGATGGATTTGCCGTGTTTGATGATTTCCCAACTGCTGCGTTTGGAACAAATGTTGATAGCAGTGCTGTTAAATCTGTGACTTTTGGCGAGGGTGAGAATAATAAACTCACTGTGACCGATGATTATACCGTTTCTATCGTGGATTCCTCATCGTCTGATGCAAACGAAAAGAAGAGTCTTGACAATGACCGCAAGCGTATCTTAGTTAAGTTTACGCCTGCTGGCTTAGGGAAGATTGCTGAAAAGCTGAATGCTGTTACCAACGGCCAAGACCCTAAGGTAGACGTTACTATTAAGCTCGACCTTAATGCGGATTACCAGGGCGGAGATGTTCCTACTGGGGATAAAAAGAGTACGACCAACGTTGAAGTCAAAAACAAGTCTGGTTTCTTCCCAGCAAGCACTAAGAGTACGCCAGATGCAGATAAGCCAGGCCCAATCGTGTCTGGCGATGATGACGGCGGTACTTCTAAAGTCAAGTTTGGCTGGTTCGACGTGTTCAAGTACGATGCTGCAGACGAAGGCAAGCAAACCAAGACTGGCCTTAATGGTGCTGAGTTCAGACTTTTCAACACTGAAGAGAAAGCGAACGCTTGCGCTAAGAAACTTGTTGACGCAAGTAAGACTGCAGATAATGTTGAAGAATGCAAAGCTGGTTCTTCTACGTTTAAGGGCGAAGAGGCTACAACTCAAGCAACTACTGGTAAATTGAAGGCGGCTGTTAAGGTTCAAGCTGGCACAAACATTTACCTTGTTGAGGTTAAAGCTCCAGAAGGCTACATTCGTTTGCCAGAAGTTAAGGCTGTGAATGTAGAAGAAGGCAAGACCACGACTGTACCGTTCTCTAACACAAAGAAGAGTGCTACAGGCCCTTGGACATGGTTCAACCTTCCTGCAACTGGTGCTGCTGGCGTGATTCTGTTTGCGCTTGCTGGCATGGGCTTGATTGCAGCAAGCGTGTTCCTTTACATGCGTAATCGCAAGGAAGAAGAACAGCAGGCAAAAGCCTGATGCGCTTAGATAACCAGCGTTGATTAAACGTTTGGTTTAGCGTTAAAAAAATTTAGGCACTTTGTACCAGAAGACACGCCGCAGCGTTTGAAACAAAATGCATTGAGTATTTTGTTTCTACGCTGGCGCGCTCTGGTACAAAGTGCTCTAATCTTTTTGCCCGCTATGCAGCTCGAAGTCGTCGATTCGCATTGGAGTAGGAATGAAGCCTAATAAGAAGGAAAAGCAAGCAAAACGCAAAAAATCGCATTTGCGTCGTATCTTAGAGCCAATCGTTCTAGCGCTTGCAGCAATCCTATGCTTCACGTACCCAGTGGCATCTACTCTTTGGAACAATCACGCTTCGAAGCAGCTTTCTGCAATTTACGACAAGCTTAGTCGCGAGCAGCCTAAAGATGCGCGTGCAATTAGCTTAGATAAGGCTCGCAAGTATAACGCGCATCGCAGCGCGATTTTTACGGCGGATCCATATAACGGAACGGAAGATTTTAAGAAAACACCCGAGTATAAAAAGTACAGTAGCGTGCTGGATGAGCCGATGGGCATTATGGGAATTGTAAAAATCCCAAAGATTGGTGTAAAACTTCCTATTTATCACGGCAGTTCGCAGGATGTTTTAGCGTACGGTGCGGGTCACCTATATGGCACGGATTTACCAGTTGGCGGCAAAAATAGGCATTCTGTTATTACTGCGCATACGGGTTTGCCGCATGCGACTATGTTTGACGACTTAATCTACCTTAAAAAAGGCGATTTTTTCTATTTGGATATTCAAGGCGAGACGCTGCGATACAAGGTGTTTCGCATTAGCGTTGTAGAACCAAATGACATCAGCTTGTTGCAGCGCGAGAAGGGGCGTGATTTGGTGACTTTGCTCACTTGCACGCCGTATGGTGTTAATACGCAAAGGCTGCTGGTAACGGGGTATCGCGTGTTGCCAGATCTTGTTAAGGCGCCAGACGACAAGCTGCAGTGGCCGCTTTGGATGACGCTGTTTGTTATTGCGCTTGTTGGGTGCGCGGTGATTCTTGCGACTATGGTTGTTGCGGATGTTAAAAGAAAGCGCGGCAGGTTTGATTTGCACGCTAAGCATTTGATTAGCATTTAGCGCAATATACACAAAGCATGACACAATAGTGTGTAGTGTGTTTTTTGAAGGGAGCAGGTTCCGTGAGTGTTCAACAAACCTTGCAACGCTGGATGATTACGGTAGGTGGAGTGGAGCAGGCACGCGTTGGCGCGGGTCGGTCTGTAGAAATTGGCAGGAAGCCTATACGCCCTTTGCGCGAAGACGGTTTTATGCGCGTAGACGTTGTAGACAATAAGCGCTCTATGTCTAAAAGGCACGCGCTTTTTATTGTTGATGCAAGCGGCGCGGCTACGATTCGCGATTTAAACTCTACAAACGGAACTTACTTGGTTAGCGAAAGCGGCGATTTGCTGCGACTAGACCCAGGCGTTGATTTCCACATGCCAGACAGCATTGTTCGCATGCAATTTGGCGACGTTCCAGTTGATTTTGTGCGCATTGAAGAAAAGGCGCCGCAGGGAAGTGATGCGGGTGCGCAGCCAGTGCGCGATTTGTTCTCTTACGCGCCAGATAATGATATTAAGGAGCCAGACGCTGCGGATTTGTCGGTAGATGATATTCTTGACATTCGCGCGGGGGAGCCAACGGGAGTGTTCCATGCGCAGTCGGTTTCGCGGCCTGATTTGGTTTGGGATAGTCAAAAGCGGCTTAATGATGCTGCTGCGGCGGATGACCTTGGTAGTGCTTCGGCGGCGGATGCTGGTGCGGATGCGGATGATAATGCGGATAATAATTCTGCTGTAACTTCTGCTGAGCCTTCAAGTGTTGCGCCTTCAAGTGTTGCGGATGTTGCAAGCGTTCTAGATGTTGCAAGCGTTGCAGAAAGCGTTGCAGAGCAAATTAAGCCTGTTATTGCAGGTCAGGTTGTTTTGCCTGTTGTTCGAGATGAGTTTGAATCGCCTGTGGAACCGCGCAATTTATTTGACGATGCTGCAAATAATGATTCTGTAAATAATGATGTATCTAGTAACGATGTATCTAGTAACGATGTATCTAGTAATGATGTTGCTAGTAACGATGATGCTAGTAACAATGTTGTAAATAATGATGTATCTAGTAACGATGATGCTAGTAACAATGTTGTAAATAATGATGTATCTAGTAACGATGATGCTAGTAACAATGTTGTAAATAATGATGTATCTACTAACAATGCTGTTACTAACGATGCTGCTACTAACGATGATGCTAGCGATGTAATCAATCCTATCGATGTAAGTGACGCTAACAACATAAGCGATGTAAGCGCTACAATCGCAAGCGATTCCGCGCAATTTACACCAGCTTTTGAGCCAGGATCCGTGTTTGAAAAAGTTTCAAATGGCGAATTTAGCGCTCGCAAAGAAGTGGTTTCCGCTGGAGGATTTACATCGGAAGAAGCGCAAAAAACAGACGATTTTGCCGAGCAATTTGAGATGGCAAAGTACCAAGAGTTGCTGCCATTCTTGGCAATGAACACAAATTTGTACGACGATTTGTATGCGTGGCTTTCGGCGCAGGGGAACGCAGACGTGGATCAAGCGTTGGCGCAAAATAGCGGATACAGCGCGTATCGCAATGCAATCGGCTTGTAAACAAGGGAGTTGAGTAGTATGAGCGATAATCAAAATGACTTTATGCACAGCCAGCAAGGCCAGGCAAGTCAGTTAAGCCAGCAAAATCAGCAAAATCTTTCAGATAATCCAGACCAGGCCGACCAGGCTGCGCCTCGCCAATCTGCACAATCTTTGCGCGCCGAGAAGCTCGAGCGCATGAACAAATGGCATGAAAAATACAAGTCGCAGCTTGCTCCTTCTCCGCTAGAAGACATAACAAAACTTTGTGCGCAACTAGAGTTGACTCACGCGCATCCTTCGGGAATCGCCCAGCTTTTTGCCAGTGGAAAGGCCACTCTTCAAGCGCTTTTCCGCGATTCGGGAATGCTGCGTGCGGCAGGTAGAAGGCTAGACAGAGTTTTTGAAGACAGAGACAACAAAGCGCACGAAAATGGCGTTTCGGAGCTTTCGCTTGTTGTTGGAGTTGCGTCTTGGAGCGGCAATCATGTGCCAGTTTTAACATACCCAGTACGCGTTTTGCGAGAAGCTGGAAAAGACGAGACGGCTGCAACGATTTACTTTTCGGGAAACGTTCGCCTAAACCACGCTCTTGTTCTTAGATTGCAAGAAAGAGGCGTACACCTTAGCGAAGACGCGCTTTTTGATGGCTCAAACTACCAGAGCGGCACGCCAGAAACATCTGCAGTTTTTGACGCGATTTGTGCTGCTGCGCAAAGAGTTTTCCCAGATTTCGACATTGAGCGAGATATTGTGCTCGGTTGTTTTACGGACTCGGGATCTAGATTCTTAGCAGAAAGCGGTCAGATTTTACGTGCGCTTAAGCTGGGGAACGTTGGAAATACAATGATTGACGCGATTGCGGGAGATGATATTGCCGTTGAATCGCTGGGCGCAAAAGCTACTTCCGACTATTCTCCACTAGATGCAGACCCACACTACGAATACGAAGTTGGTGACGTTAGTAACGCTGTGCGATACGCTGCAGGAATGGCGGCAAATGGCGCTTCTTTGGCAATAGACGCAGACGCTGGATGCGATTCCGCTTTAATCGCAGCTGCAATTTCTTCGCGCTGCGTTCTTGCAGGAAAATCCGTTTTGTACGTTCCAAACGTTATGGAGCAGCAGCGCCGATTCCGCCACGCTCTTAGCGCAAACGAGATTTCTTCGCTTTCGCTAGACGTTTCGGATTCACATCTTGCAAAGCACGTTGATTCGCAACTTATAGCGGCAGTTGGGTCTCGCCAAAGCGTTGCTTCTAGCCGCTTTGAGCAAGTTTGCGACGAGCTTGTTGGTGTTAAAACGCGATTAAACCGCTACTTGGGAGATTTGCACGGAGTAAACGAGCGATGGGGTGTCTCCGCTTATCAGACGATGCAAAATCTTGCAGGAATCGCCATGCTGCCTACACATCCTTGCACGCATGTTCGTCTTAGTGTAGATGCTGCGCGCTCGCTTTCTGGTCATTTAGACGAGTGGGCGCAAAAGCTGCACGAGGCAGATTCTCTTGGTGAATTTACTACTAATGCCGAAGATACGCCGTGGTTTGGTGCTTCGCTGTTTAGTGAGAACGAGGCTGTAACAGTGTATCAGCGCGTTGTAGACGTTCTTACAAAGCTTTTGCCAGCCGCGCGCGAGCACGTTAAGTCAACTGTGCAAAATTGCGGTTTCCCTATTCCTTCTACGGCGCGAGAATGGGGCAGGCAGGTTACGGTTCTAAAGAATCTTCGCCGCGTTTTAGACGTTTTCCAGCCAGATATTTTTGAGCGCGATCTTAACGCAATGATTGAAGCGAGCAAGCCTAAAGCTGTTCGCAAGCGCGAAGGCACGCCAATGGGCTTTTGGGAGCGCAGGCATCATATTAAAGAAGCGCGCAGCCTTTTGCGTGTTGGCGCAAAGGTAGACGATCTTCACGAAGCGTTAAAGATTGTTGCCGCGCAAGCTGCGCAATGGCGTACTTTTGTGCCTCATGGCGGTTGGCCAGTATTGCCTCCTAAGCTAGACGAAATCGTTAGTACGCAGGAGCTTTTAGATCGTAATCTTGTAGCGCTTAACGCTGTGCTTTCTACAACGCGCCTTGGCGCAGACCTTGAAAACATTGAGTTTACTAAGCTTGACGAGCGCTTGCAAGCTTTGCACGATAGTCGCGAATCTTTAGACATGCTACCGGGTAGGTGTGTTATTGAGCGTGAATTGCGCGGCGTTGGTTTAGAAGATCTTGTTTGCGACTTGCGTAGGCGTAAAGTTACGGGCCAGGCCTTAGATGGCGAGCTTCATCTAGCTTGGTGGACTACCGTTTTTGAAGATATTGTTAATTCTTCCGAGATTATATCTAATCAAGACGGCTCCGCGTTGCAAGACGCTTCCGATCGTTTTGTGCAAGTAGACACAGAGCACGTGCGTTCCGTAGGGCCAATGGTTCAGCAAGAAGCACTTAAAAAGCTTTGCGACTTGCTTTTTGCGCGTTCACAAGAGGCAAATCAGCTTCACACTGCTCTTGCAAGCAATGGTTCGGGTGTAACTTTTGCTAAGTTGATGAACTCCTACCCAGATTTGCTGCTTGCTGCTAAGCCGATTCTGGTTGCAATGCCGTCTACTTTAACTATGATGACTGAGTTTAGGCCGATTGTAGACGTTGTAATCATTGATTCTGCAGAGCATATTAACAACATTGAGCTGCTTAGCATTCTTGCGCGCGCACGCCAAGTCGTTGTTATTGCGCACAAGCAAACTGTTAGCTCGCAAAGCGTAAGTGACCTTATTAGCGTTTTGCCTACTATTTGCGTTAAGTCGCGAGCAACCAGGCGTTCCGCGTATCTTGCCGATTTCCTTGAAAACCACGGCTACGGCGCGCTTAGACACGATGTTCCTGTAGAAAAAATGCAAGGCAAGGTTAAGCTTCATCAAGTAGAAGCCGCTGGCGTTCCAGTTATGGCAACTGGTCTTATTGAAAGCAGCCAGCGCGAGATTGACGAAGTTGTGTCTTTGATTAAGCAGCGCGCTAAGACTTTTAGCGTTGTTCCTTCTAGCTACGTGCTTGCAGTTGTGACTCTTACAAGCGTGTTTAGAAATAGGCTTGGAGCGGAGCTTAAGGCGTTGGCTGTTAAAGACGAAAATATGGGTAGATTCCTTAGGCATGTTCGACTTGTAAGCGTAAACGAGGCTGTTGGTGCATACGCAACGGATGTTATTCTTTCGCTGTGCTACGCAAAGACTTCGCACGGAAGGCTTTTGCAGCAGTTTGGAGTTTTGGAAGAAGAAGGCGGAAAGTCCATGCTTCTTGACTCCTTGGCTTTGGCTCGAAGGAATTTGGACATTGTTTGCGCATTTAAGTCTAGCGATATGGAAGATGATCGTTTGCATCAAGACGGACCTAAGCTTCTTAAGGATTTGCTTACTTGGGCGCAGAATTTGGACGATAATCCAGTTGATGCAGTAAATGCAGCAAATGCAGCGGTTGCTGGCGATGCTGGTGATTCTGCGGATTCTGGCGATTCTGCTGACGCGGGCGAAGCTGCAAAATCGCAAGCTGCTGGCGATTTTTCCGCAAACGGCTTTAGCAACGTTTTGTTTGCTGATTTGGCAGAACGAATTCGCGCTCGCGGCCTTAATGTGGCAGTAAACTACGGTTTTAGTGAAGATCATAGCATTCCTCTTGTTGTTGGTTTGCCAGATAAGCCGTTTGCTTTGGCTGTTCTAACCGACGACGCGAGTTTTATGAGCCTTGAGTCTACTCGTGAGCGCAATCGCATACTCGCTCAAGATTTGGAGTATCTTGGCTGGTCGGTTATGAACGTTTGGAGCGTTGGAGCATTCGTTAATCCCGAAAAAGAAGTTGAGCGAATTGTTTCTAGAATTGGCGAGCTTTATAAAAGCGGCGAGCAGCAATGAGTGATTACAATGCTAATCGCAGGTGTTCTAGGGGCCATTCGCGCGTGGTTCGTAAAGGGTCGGAGCTTTTTGACGCGGACGGCGTAAAGCAAGAGTTGGGCGACGCTCAAACGATTGAGCAGCGCGCAAAAGACGACGATAATCGTATTCTTGGCGAGCTTCCTCCGCATTGGGCGGTTTTTAGCGAACGCGGTAGATAAGCTTTGCATAGTTGCTGGCATGCGTTTATTTATTGCTTGCTAGTTTTGTACAGCTATTACCGCAAGGTTTGGAATAATCGCTTGCGTGTTTATGATTTGCAACGCGTTTTCTGCTGGCATTGCTAGCAGTGCGCTTTGCGCAGAATTGTTTACGTTAACAACGATTACGTTGTGAACAAGCGAAACGTTTTTGTCTTGCAAAGTAATGTTATCGGAAAAACTGGCGTCGCTAGAGGTTTCTATTTGTGTTGGATTTGTTGAATGGTTGGCTGTATTTAAGCTGTTTGGAACTTTGCTAAACGCTATAGAAATAACGTCTCCTGGCGCAAGGCTGGCGCTACTGCTTGCAAGATTAACCGAAATCGTTGTAAAGCCAGGCGGAATTTTTGTTTGTTTTGTAACTTGATTGCTAAAAATCGGCGTTCCGTATTTAATGTTGCACGCAGCAATAATAGCGTTTTTAGAGGAATTGTTTATAGAAGTTTGGTTAAGAACATTGTTAAAAACGCTGCTTTTAGGCACGTTAACGTAATGCAGGTCACTTTGTTTAATCACGCTGCCTTTTGCTATGTTTCTAATGGCTACTGGCACGCTTTGAGTAGCTTGAAACGTTGAAATAAGGTGTATTGAAAACAATGTTGCAACACTTATAAAAAATATTGAAAGCATGTTTAAGGTTTGCGCCCTTTTTCTGCGCTTTATAAGCTCTACTGGCACCTTGTTTTCCGCGCTGTAGCCAACTGTTTTTAGTAAAAATGATGTACGCATATAAGCATCATTTATCACGCGTAGCGCTTTTGCAAGCTTTTTTGTGCAATGTGGTTAAAGGCTAGCTTAGATGGGGATTTTACAAGGATTTTATGCACATATAAACATTTTTGATGAATCTTAATAGTCATTTATACACATATTCACATAAATGGCCATTTTTGATTGGTGTTAATCCACATATCAACATATATCAATATAAGTGATTACTAACATACGCACACATGCGTAGCAAAATAAACGCCACTTACGCACATAAGCACATAAGTGGCGTTATAAATTTTCAATTTATTCACATACACACATAAGTTGCGTCATATTTTTTCACTTATGCACATATACACAAATTTTAATGGGTTATTTGCACGTTACTTATCGGTGCGGTAAAATCCGCTACCCTTAAAGTTGATTGGTGGTGCGCTAAAAACCTTACGAACTTCTTGCTTTCCGCACTTTGGGCACACGGTAATTGGCTCATCTTCAAACGATTGATGCTGTGAAAAATCATATCCGCATTGCTTGCAACGGTAATGATAAGTAGGCAACGGTTCCTCCAATCTATAATTCCATCACATATCCTAGCTCATAATACCGCCTCGTTAAAGCGGCTAATCGCTAATCGTAAACGCTTTTTGTTTGTAAAATTTTGCGAAACAATCGCAAAAAATTCGACACGCCGACTTATTTTTAGCCTTTACATCCTTAATGCACTTTATATTTGTACGTATGGGTTATGAATCGGTGAGCGCGTTAACGGTATTGATCATCATCGTAGCCTTAATGTTTGGTTGGTTGCCTAAACGCACTGAAAACAGCATGAAGTCAATGCTGGAGCACAGCGAAGATAGGTATTCACCTTCGTTGCACATTGTGGATTATAGCAGTGATTCGCTTTTCCACGCGTGTAGCGGCACGATGGCGAAAGGGGTTGGCATGCAGCCGTCGAAGATGCAAGCGAATACAAAGCCTAACAATGGCAAGTTCAGTCGCAATGGCGTGAACGCTAATAAACATAAGTGCGCTAGGCAGTTTAATGGTGCTTTTACGCCTGCACACGTTGCCCGTATTCGCGCGCTTCGTCGTGCAGCAATCCGTCGTCGCCGTGCGTTGGTGCTTTCTCTAGCGTTTTTAACTCTTGTTGTGTTTGTTGCGGGTCTTTCTGGCCTTTATAGTGCGTGGTTTGCAATCATTCCTCTTGCTGCTGTTTGCACTGTTCTCTACTTTGGTTCTATGGCTGCTAAGCAAGCGCGCAAATGGGAAGCAAAAGTTGCTTTGTATAACAAGCGTTCTGCAGCTTTTAATGATTCTGTTGTGGAGCCAATTTTTGACGCTGCTGTAAACTCAGTTGTTGAAAATGCCGAAGACTACCAGCATGCCGAAAATCCAGACAACACAGAGACTTCAGTTATGCAACAGCGAGATATAAGCATGGCTTTAGCTGGATCAAGCAGTAAAGAAGTGGCAAAAAGCGCGGTTGCTGGCGATTTTTCCGCTGCTAATGTTGAGCGCTCGCAAAGTGATGTTTCCAACTCTAATCAAGATCTTATATCGTTCTCGTTTGGCGATGATTCTAGTGATTTTGGTGCTAATGGCAAAAATGCGGGTCCGCAAAGCTTAGAGATAAAGTCCACTAAGCAAGTTACTAAAGCGATTTCAACAGACGATTCAAACGAATCGGCGGCGGCTTTCGATTCAAGCAAAGTGTCTGAAGTATCTGAAGTTACTGTAGAGCCTCCAGTTAGCACAAAAGACTCGCTTGGTAAAGCCGATTTAAGGGATGTTTTGGCTCGTCGCGCTGCCTAAAGTTTGTAAAAATTTTCTAAAATTTTAGCACTCTAGTTGGTAGAGTGCTAAAAACGCGCTATTATAAGGTTCAGTGCTCGATAGTTTTGACGTGATCGTCAGCCTCGTCAACATTATTCGCGCAAAGGTTACATTTCTCTAGAAAGAGGTACCGAAGTGTCGATTAAACTCACACCTTTGGAAGATAAGATTATTGTTAAGCAAGCTCAGGCAGAAACTCAAACTGCTTCTGGCTTGTACATTCCAGATAATGCTAAGGAAAAGCCACAGCAGGGAGAGGTTTTGGCTGTTGGCCCAGGCCGCCGCGACGATAAGGGCGAGCGCATCCCTATGGATGTTAAGCCTGGAGACAAGATCCTTTACTCCAAGTATGGTGGCACAGAAGTTCATTACGAAGGCGAAGATTACTTAATCGTTTCGTCTCGTGACGTTCTTGCAATCCTTGGCTGATTTTGGTTAATCACTTGGTTAATCACTTGTGTTAGTCAAGTAATATAAAATATAAAGCTATTTAGCGCTGAAAATGACGGTTTACCGCTGTTTTCAGCGTTTTTGTTTAATCGTTTAGTGTGTCTGATTTGTTTTAATACGTCTAATAATTTATTTAATTTGTTTAAGACGCGACTATTATAAAATCATGGATTACAAACATCGCAGTATTTTAGATACTTTGCCAAATTACAAGCAAGGTAAACCAGCGCCCGCATTAGACGGCATTCGCGCATATAAGATTTCTAGCAACGAAAATCCATTTGAGCCGTTAGAAAGCGTGAAAAGCGCCATTTCTAGCCGTGCGCTTGGGGTTATTAATCGTTATCCAAACATGCGCGGAACAGAAGTCGTAGAAGAGTTAGCTAAAAAGTTTAACGTTACTCCAGACGAGGTTGTTCTTGGATGCGGCTCTACAGAGGTTATTACGCAACTTGTGAATCTTGTTGCAGGCCCTGGAGACGAAGTTATATACCCGTGGAGAAGCTTTGAAGCGTATCCGATTATTGTTACTGGTGCTGGCGCTACAAGCGTTAAAATTCCTAATCGCGCAGATGGGTCACACGATGTAGACGCAATGATTGATGCGATTAATGAGCGCACGCGTCTTGTTATTTTGAACAATCCAAACAATCCTACATCTGCATCGCTTTCAGACGAAGAAGCTAGAAGAGTTTTGGACGCTGTTCCAAGCAATGTTTTGGTGCTTATTGACGAAGCTTACGTGCAATTTAACAACGCAAAGGGTACGGCAGATGGCATGCAACTCTACCGCGAATATCCAAACGTTGTTGTTGCTCAAACATTCTCTAAGGCTTACGGTTTGGCTGGTTTGCGCATTGGCTACGCTATTGCAAATGCGCAAGTCGTAGATGGTATGCGAAAAGTGGCTGTTCCGTTTGGCGTAAGCCAAATTGCGCAAGTGGCAGCTCTTGCGTCTTTGGAGAATGAAGCGCTTGTAGAAATGCGCAATCGCGTAGATGCGCTTGTTAAGGAGCGTAACCGCGTTGTGAGCGGTTTGCGCGAGCAAGGGTGGAATGTTGCAGAGCCATACGCAAACTTCTTCTGGATGCCGTTTGGCGAAGATACAGAGCGAGCTAATCAGCGTTTTGTTGATGCAGGTCTTTCTGTGCGCGCGTTTGCTGGAGAAGGTATTCGCATTACAATCGCAGAAACCGAGGCAAATGATCGCGTGCTTAAAGTGTGCGAGTCTTTAAAGAAAGATGGTTTTTCGCTTAAATAATCGCATTTTTTAGATGCATTTAGATGTGATTTTTGCTTTCGGCGTGTCTTGAACTTGCATTAGTCGCGTGTTCGTGGCAAAATAACAAAGTTGCCGTTTGGAGATATTCTTCTCCGCGCGGAAACGTTGGCGGGTTACCAGAGCGGCCAAATGGGACTGACTGTAAATCAGTTGCTTCGTGCTTCAGTGGTTCAAATCCACTACCCGCCACGCCTCGATAGCTCAGTGGTAGAGCACTTCCTTGGTAAGGAAGAGGTCGTGAGTCCGATTCTCACTCGAGGCTCTCTGGCGGGGTAGCTCAGCTGGCTAGAGCGTACGACTCATAATCGTAAGGTCAAGAGTTCGAGTCTCTTCCTCGCTACAATGGCCAGCAGGAGTTGGTCAACATACAATATTCTAGAGGTGAGCAAAATGGCAAGTAA
>QWCD01027838.1_pt1 | contig 25219 bp, 18 predicted proteins | sample 1972461 | NCBI WGS metagenome assembly QWCD01 (sample SAMN09866717, study PRJNA288562) | Human vaginal metagenome isolate term4_vaginal, whole genome shotgun... | isolation source: vagina | host: Homo sapiens | place: USA: California | reverse complement strand
TTCGTCTGGGTCTAATTTTTGAGCAATAGTCGAGCACTTTTGCACATCTAAATCTGTATTAAAATCAACAAAACTTAAGTCTTGATCAAACATCTTAGAACGCTCAATCAAAGACCCGTCTGCGTTTACTACAAAGCTGCCGCCATCAAAAACAAGATCGTCTTGAGCGCCAACTTGATTTACGTAAACAAGCGGAGCATTAACCTCTTTTGCACGCTTTTGAGCCAGCTTTAATCGAATATCCGTTTTGCCTTCTTCGTACGGAGAACCGTTGATTGTTACTAGAACATCAATCCCCTCTTTAGAAAGACGCGCAACTGGGCCGCCATCTTGCCAAATGTCTTCGCAAATCGCAAATCCTAATTTTGCGCCTTTAACGTTTAGAATTCCACAATCATCTCCAGAAGAGAAAATTCTAAATTCATCAAAAACGCCATAATTTGGTAAGAAATGCTTGTCATAAACAAGCTCCACTTTTCCATCATGAATAACAAGTAAACGATTTCTTGGCTTACCTAATTCATCGTCTACACCAACTGTTCCAACAACAACGTATAAGTCAGCTAATCCGCTATCTTTTAAGATTTTTGCAAGACTGTAAGCAGCGTCGCTAGCTGCTTTTCTAAATGTTGCACGCAAAATCGCAATATTTCATCCGTATTTTTGCTTATGTTTCCAACGCAAGTGTCAATTTGAGCTAAAGCTAAACGCAAAGAAGTCATGTTTTTATTATAATCCATGTTGCATAAGCCGCATTGTATAAAGTCATATTGCAATAAAAGCATCCACTAAACAGAAAAATCGCAAAACGCCAATCATAAAAAACAAGCGAAAAACAAAAAATCAATCGCAAGTATAAAAAATTAATTGTCACATATCTGCCTGATTTCATTAGTATTGCTAACTCGTCATAAATTATACAAATAGAAAATAGGTAGCGAAGAAGATACAAAATCGCATATATTGATATTCCGTTGCTAAGAAACAAAACATCAACGAACAAAAAACATTAAAGGACAAGGGGAAAAATATGAAAATCACAAAGAAGAACACAAAGATTATTGCAGCTTTTACAGCACTAACTGCGATTTTGGGGCTTTCACTAAGCGCATGCGGATCTTCTGCAAATGGAGCAACTAAAGACGATAAGGTGATTAAGGTTGCAGCTTCCCCAACTCCTCACAGCGATATTTTGAACAAAGTAGTTAAGCCAATTTTGCAAAAACAAGGCTATAAGTTGGTTGTTAAGGAATTTACTGACTACGTGCAACCAAATACTGCTGTAGAAGAAGGCGAAGCAGACGCAAACTACCATCAGCATTTGCCATACTTAGATAACTTTAATAAAGAAAGAGGAACGCATATTATTTCTATTGCTGGAATCCACTTTGAACCATTTGGACTTTACCCAGGAAAGACTAAAACAATTAAGGACTTAAAAGATGGCGCAACAGTTGCGGTTCCTAGCGACCCAACCAACGAAGCTCGCGCACTTCTTCTTTTGCAAGATGCAGGTCTTCTTAAGCTAAAGAATCCAAAGGATGTTAACGCAACAAAGAAAGATATTGTTTCTAATCCAAAGAATCTAAAGTTTAAGGAAATAGACGCTGCTTTGGTTCCAACAGTTGTTAAGGACGTTGATTTAGCTGCTCTAAACGGAAACTACGCTATTCAAGCTGGATTTAACCCAACTAAAGATCCTCTTACAAGCGAAAAAGTTGGAGGCGTAGCTGCTAAGACATACGAAAACATTATTGCTGTTAAGAAAGGATCCGAAAAGCTTGCTAAAATCAAGGCTCTTGTAAAAGCGTTAAAAACAGATGCAGTTCGTGATTTTATAAAGAAAAACTACAACGGCGCTGTTTTGCCAGTTTTCTAAGATGATTGCATTGTTCTAACCTTAAGCAAATATGAGACATGTGCCTCACAAAAGCATAGAGGCACGTGCCTCATATTTGCTTTTCAAAATCAGTGAGAGATAATATGATTCAAATTGAGCATCTTTATAAAACTTACTCAAGTGGTAAGCAATCGCACGAAGCACTTAACGATATTAATTTAACTATTGAATCAGGCGAAGTATTTGGTATTTTGGGATCTTCTGGAGCTGGAAAATCATCATTAGTCAGATGCATGAACTTGTTAGAACGTCCAACATCTGGAAGAGTGCTAATAGACGGAAAAGATATTACGGACGCCAAAAATAGAGATTTATCTAAAATAAGATCGAATATTGGAATGATTTTCCAAAACTTTAGTCTTTTTCAACAGCGAACTGTGTTACAAAATGTGACTTTTCCTTTGGAACTAAACAACACTCCTAAAGAAAAAAGAGAAGAACGAGCAAAGTATTTACTCGATTTAGTTGGATTAAAAGATTTAGCAAACCGTTACCCTGTTCAGCTTTCTGGCGGACAACAGCAAAGAGTTGCAATAGCGAGAGCACTTGCTAATAATCCTTCTATAATGCTTTGTGACGAAGCAACAAGCGCCTTGGATTCAACAACTACAGCACAAATACTTGACTTGCTTAGAAGAATCAACCGAGATCTTAACGTAACACTGGTTATTATTACTCACTCGTTAGCAGTAGCAAGAAATATTTGCGATAGGGTTGCTATGATTGACGGCGGAAAAATCGTAGAGATCGGCGACACTTCAACACTTTTCAAAAATCCTCAAAGCAATATTTTAAAAACGCTTATTGCAGACGAACATGTTGAAAACCATAGGGGAACTAAATCCAATAATAGTAATTCCGAAAATGAAATAACCACTAATAGCGCAACAAACAATGGGGTGAAATAAAAATGCCAGAAAATATTTCACAATTTATAGACGAATATGGAGAACTACTTATTGAAGGCACAAAAGATACAATATCTATGACTTCAATATCTACACTATTCGCATACGTAATAGGATTACCAATAGGAGTTCTTCTTATAACAAGCGCAAAACAAGGAATACGTCCTAACTCATATTTGAATGCGGTTTTAGGTTGGATTGTAAATATTGTTCGCTCAATACCGTTTATAATCCTACTTGTTGCAATAATTCCACTTACTAGACTTATTGTTGGAACGTCTTTGGGAGTTTCTGGCGCTATTGTTCCTCTTGTTTTAACAGCTGCACCATTCGTAGCGCGAATTGTTGAGCAATCTCTTGCAGAAGTTGATGGAAGTCTTATAGAAGCTGCACAAAGTTTTGGCGCAAGCAATACGCAAATAGTATTCAAAGTATTGCTTTTTGAAAGCTTGCCTTCATTAATTCGTGGAGCGGCATTGACTTTCATTACACTTTTTGGATTCTCTGCAATGGCTGGAACTGTTGGCGCAGGCGGTCTAGGAGATATTGCAATTCGCTACGGATATCAGCGTTACCAATACGATGTTATGAGTGTTGCTGTTATTTTCTGTATTCTTCTTGTGCAAGTAGTACAAACTGTTGGAGATTTAATATCCAATAAAATCAACCATCATGAACGTCGATAATATCCAATAAAAAGTCACAAATAAAAAAGTCACAAATAAAATCCTAGTAGCGTAAGATACAGTAAAATCTATTAATCGCTTCTAGGATTTTCTATTTATCAAATGATCAACCATTCAACATGCCTACGATTTATTGAAAAGATACCAAATAATGTAGAATGTCTGAGTCACAACATTTTGCAGGGGTGCTTTCTTTTTAAAGAAGGCTGAGATAGGTGAAAAACCTGACCCTTCGAACCTGTTAGTTAATACAACGTAGGGAGCAACGATTAAGTATGACCTCAAACTATCCATACGCATCAATGCGTGACCAGTTCAACCTAAACACATGTTTTATTGCAAATCCTAAACTATGCAAAAGTCGCGCACTCACGGATATAGTTGACGACTCTTTACGCGCAGGATCAACATTTATAAGGCTTAATTGTGCGGATGAAAGCGCAAAAGAAATCACATCAATCGCACGAGATATTGCACAAATCATAGAAGATAACGATAAATGTGATTCAGTAACTTTCGTAATAGACGGAAGAGTTGACGTTGTCTGGCAAGCAAGAAATCAAGGAATTAAAGTCGATGGAGTTCATCTTGCGCAAAGCGACATGGAACCTAAAGAAGCACGAGCACTTTTGGGAGAAGACGCAATAATAGGCTTGTCCGTAGAAACAGAAAGTCTTGTTAAGGTTATTAATGAACTTCCTGATGGCTGCATTGATTATATTTGTGTAACGGCAATGCATAATCCAGAAGATGGTTGCGAAAACATTACTCCAACTTATGAATTAGAACCAAATCACACTATTTTAGATGGAGCAAAGATTAATACTATTTGCTCAGCAAGCGATTTTCCAGTACTTGTTGGAGGAAGAACATCTTTAGAAGATGTTGACATGATTGCTCGCAGTAAGGCTGCAGGATTGTTTGTATCTGAAGCATTGTACGCAAGCGAAACACCAGAATCCACAATGAGTGAATTCGTGGAACGCTTTACGCACATTCGCGGCAATCAAAAGCACGGTTATGCAAAACGCGTTATAATTCAGGAAAAAGCTGATGAGAAAGCTAACAATACGCCAAAGTTCATTAATGCTAAAGAAGCAAAAGATGCTGCAAAATTAGCAAAGCAACAGCGCGTTGATATTGCTTCTCGCGGATGTACTCAGAGGGACAAAGCTCATATTCGTAAAACTACGCCAGTTCACTTTGAATATGAATATGGTTCTTACGATTTGGAAGTTCCTTATACAGAAATTAAGCTTTCTGATACTCCAGGCGTTGGTCCTAACCCACCATTTAAGGATTACAACACAGAAGGTCCTAAGTGCGATCCTAAGGAAGGCTTGGCTCCACTTCGTCTTGATTGGATTAGAGATCGTGGCGATGTTGTTGAATATGAAGGTCGTAGTCGAAATCTTCAAGATGACGGCAAGCGAGCTATTAAGCGAGGAAAAGCTTCTAAAGAATGGCGTGGTCGCACTCATAAGCCGATGAAGGCTGTAAATCATCCTATTACACAGATGTGGTATGCAAGGCATAATATTGTAACTCCAGAAATGCAATATGTTGCAACTCGTGAAAACTGCGATGTGGAACTTGTTCGCTCTGAAGTTGCAGCTGGTCGCGCTGTGATTCCTTGCAATATCAACCACCCTGAAGCAGAACCTATGATTATTGGTTCTCGCTTCTTAACTAAGCTAAACGCAAACATGGGTAATTCTGCTGTAACATCTTCTATTGACGAAGAAGTAGAAAAACTTACGTGGGCTACTAAATGGGGTGCAGATACCGTTATGGATCTTTCCACAGGTAACGATATTCACACAACTCGCGAGTGGATTTTGCGTAACTCCCCTGTTCCGATTGGTACCGTGCCAATGTATCAAGCTTTGGAAAAAGTTGAGGATGATGCTTCTAAGCTCAGCTGGGAGCTTTTCCGCGACACTGTTATTGAACAGTGCGAGCAAGGCGTTGACTACATGACTATTCACGCAGGCGTACTTCTTCGCTACGTGCCTCTTACTGCAAACCGCGTAACTGGTATTGTTTCTCGAGGCGGTTCCATTATGGCTGAATGGTGCTTGCAACACCATCAAGAAAGCTTCTTATACACTCACTTCGAAGAATTATGTGAGATTTTTGCCAAGTACGATGTCGCATTCTCTTTGGGAGATGGTTTACGACCAGGAAGCTTGGCTGATGCAAACGATGCTGCTCAGCTTTCCGAGCTTATGACGCTTGGTGAGCTTACTAAGATTGCTTGGCAACACGATGTTCAGGTTATGATTGAAGGACCAGGACACGTACCATTTGATACGGTACGCATGAATATTGAAATGGAAAAAGCAATTTGTCAGAATGCTCCATTCTATACTCTTGGTCCTTTAACAACCGATACTGCACCAGGATATGATCACATTACTTCCGCTATCGGCGGCGTTGAAATCGCTCGTTATGGCACGGCAATGCTTTGCTACGTCACTCCTAAAGAGCATTTAGGACTTCCTAATAAGGACGACGTTAAACAAGGTGTTATTGCTTATAAAATTGCTTGTCACGCTGCGGATCTTGCTAAGCATCATCCGCATGCCATGGATAGAGATAACGCTATAAGCAAGGCTCGTTTCGAGTTTCGCTGGCTGGATCAGTTTAATTTAAGCTACGATCCAGATACCGCTATCGCTTTCCATGACGAAACGCTTCCAGCAGAGCCAGCAAAAATGGCTCACTTCTGTTCCATGTGTGGACCAAAATTCTGCTCAATGGCTATTTCTCAGAATATTCGTAAGCGTTTCGGTGGCACAGCTCAACAAGAACAACTTGTTGAAGAAGCCCGCAGTCAGGCTATTGCCGAGGGTATGAAAGAGATGAGTAAAAAGTTCCAGGAATCTGGTTCAACGTTGTATCAAAGCGCTAAAGCGTAGAGTATCTATGTTTTTAAAGCTTTGATATTACGAAAATAAGGCGAGTTAGTGCAAGATTAATCCTGCTCAAGCTCGCCTTGTTTTTATTTGCAACAGTTTTATTTGCAACAGTTTTATTTGCAACAGTTTTATTTGCAACAGTTTTATTTGCAACAGTTTTGAACAGTCTTTAATATATGGGAAAATCGCATTATGACACTTATCAATATGCATACGTCCGAAGGCGATATAAAGATTAATCTTTTTGACGATAAAGCGCCTATTACAGTAAAAAATTTCGTTGACTTGGCAACTGGCTCAAAAGAGTGGATGAATCCTTTTACGGGAGAAAAATCCAACGAACCATTCTATGACGGCTTAACATTCCATCGTATTATCAAAGACTTTATGATTCAAGGCGGATGCCCTCTCGGAAACGGAATGGGTGGTCCTGGATACGAATTTGACGATGAGATTGACCCATCTTTAAAGTTTGATAAACCGTATCTTCTTGCAATGGCAAATGCTGGAAAACAGCGCGGACGAGACGGACGCTTACACGGCACGAATGGATCTCAGTTCTTTATAACTACCGTGCCAACTCCTTGGCTTGATGGTCATCACACCATTTTTGGAGAAGTCGTGGATGATGAATCTAAAGCTGTTGTAGATAAGCTCGAATCTGTTCCAACAGATAGGTCTGATGCCCCACTAGAGCCAGTTGGAATTATATCTATTGAGGTTATTAAGTAATAACATTAATTAAAATAAAGCATAAATAATATAAAATTGCAATAATAAAACTTCCAGCCAAAACATTATTTGACTGGAAGTTTTATTGTTTAGGTTTTCTTGTTTAGTCGCGTTCCATTTTTCTGAGTCGCGGTTCCGCACTATCTTTTGCGCCCGTAATTCTATAAACGTCAAAAACGCCATCAATCTTACGAATTGCAGCAAGAAGAGTGTTCAAATGCTGAGGATCTGCCATTTCAAACGTAAATTGACTTGTAGCAACGCGGTCATCTCCAGTAGCAATCGTTCCCGAAAGAATGTTTACACCATGATCCGAAAGAACTCGCGTAACATCCGAAAGCAAATGCTGACGATCCAAAGCTTCTACTTGAACTTTAACAAGGAACAAGCCTTTATCGCTAGTCCATTGAACAGGAATAACACGCTCCGACTGTGACTTTTGCAAATCAATCATATTCTGGCAATCCGTTCTATGAACAGAAACACCCTGATTTCTAGTTATAAAACCAACAATGTCATCTCCAGGAACAGGCATGCAACAGCGAGCAAGTTTAACCCACACATCTCCAACGCCCTTTACGGAAACACCAAGAACACCATTAGATTTGCGATTACGCTCAACTCTCCTAAGCGGAAGTGCTTCTTCCTGAGCTTCTTCAGCTACTTCTTCACTACCAGCATCTTTAACAAGACGAGAAATAACGTTTTGAGTGGAAACTTGACCTTCGCCAATTGCAGCGTAAACAGCTTCTACATTAGCAGTTATATTAAGCTCTTCTGCAACACCTATTAACGCTTGTGGAGTAAGTAAAGTAGATAAAGGCAAATTACGTTTACGCATAGCTCGCGTAAGCTCGTCTTTACCCTCTTCAATCGCCTCCGAACGGCGTTCCTTGCTAAACCATTGACGAATCTTATTTCTAGCTCTAGGGCTTTTTACAAAGCTGAGCCAATCTCTTGAAGGACCAGCAGTATCAGACTTTGATGTAAGAACTTCTACAGTATCGCCATTGTTAAGCTTAGTGTCAAGTGGCACAAGCTTTCCATTTACGCGAGCGCCCATCATTCTGTGACCAACCTCAGTATGCACAGAATAAGCAAAGTCAACTGGAGTTGCATCTTGCGGAAGAGCAACAATACTTCCCTTTGGAGTAAACACGTAGACTTCCGAAGCTCCAAGATCTTGCTTTAAGGAACCCAAGAATTCGTCAGAATCTGGCGTTTCACTGGTCCAATCTGCAAGCTGCTGAATCCACTTTAAATTATCTAATTCGCTAAGCTCTTTGTTTTCTTCTTGTTCACGCTTAACATCACCTTTATCTGGCTTACTTAAAGCGCGACCAGCTTGTCCATTTGCCTTATACTTCCAGTGAGCAGCAATACCAAATTCAGCACGCCTATGCATGTCCCATGTGCGAATCTGAATCTCCACAGGCTTTCCACCAGGACCTACAACAGTAGTGTGCAAGCTTTGATACATATTTAGCTTAGGCGTTGCTATATAGTCCTTAAAACGTCCAGGAACAGGACTCCAGCGCGCATGAACTGCACCTAATGCAGCATAACAGTCCCGAATAGAATCAACGATTATTCGCACACCTACAAGATCGTAAATATTTTCAAAATCATGACCGCGAACAATCATCTTTTGATAGATTGAAAAATAATCTTTTGGACGCCCCTTAACAGAAGCTTTTACATGTTGCTGGTTTAAATCTTCATTGATTTCTTCTAGAATTTGACGCAAATAAACTTCACGTTGACCAGCTCTACGAGCAACTAAAACTACTATTTCGTTATAAATTTTTGGATATAAAACTTTAAAGCTTAGCTCTTCAAGCTCTGTCTTAATTGCGTTCATACCGAGTCGATTTGCAAGAGGAGCGTAAACATCTAGAGTTTCACGAGCCTTTTTATGCGAGCTAGATGGCTTAACGTATCTCCATGTACGAGCGTTATGCAAACGATCTGCAAGTTTTACTACCAACACTCGCACATCTCGGCTCATTGCAACAACCATTTTTCTGATTGTTTCTGCCTGAGCGCTTTCTCCATATTCCATGTTTGATATTTTTGTAACACCGTCGACTAATCCTGCAACAGTATCACCAAAATCAGCCCTACACTCTTCTAGCGTGTAATCCGTATCTTCAACAGTATCGTGTAATAATCCTGCAGCAACAACTATAGGACCCATTCCTAGGTCAGCTAAAATCTGAGCAACAGCAAGAGGATGAATAATATATGGTTCGCCTGATTTACGCCTTTGACCAGTATGCTGTTTTACGGCTCTAGCATAAGCTTTGTGCAAAATCTCCATATTCTCATCGGGATGATGCCACTTACACATTCGCAATATTGGGCACAATGGGTCTCGCATATCTTCGCTAATTTCACATCCGAGCATGTTAGCGCCCTTAATGTCGTCTTGATTTTCACCCATCGAATATCACCTCCCGATTTATAGTTACTATCCTACATTGTAAAACAAGCTAAATCATACAATAATCTACATGTCTAATATTAAACACAATAAACTTAATATTAAATACAATAAATCCGACTCAGTCTAATAAACTTAGCTCTGGCCGGATTTATGTAATTTATTGCACTCCAGTAGATCCAAATCCTTTTGTAGATCTATCTGATCCTGGAAGCTTATTTGCTTCAATAAAATTAGCTTCAACATAACGCTGGATAACTAGTTGAGCTATACGATCTCCACGATGGAACTGCACAGTATTGTTCGGATCCATATTTATCAACGGAACCTTAATTTCACCGCGATACCCAGCATCAACGGTTCCTGGCGCGTTAAGAACTGTAACACCTTGTTTTACAGCGAGACCAGAACGCGGATGAACTAGAGCAACGTATCCAGCTGGCAAAGCTATAGCAACACCAGTTGGAACCAGAGCACGTTCAAATGGGCGCAAAGTCACATCTTGCGTAGTTCGTAAATCCGCCCCAGCATCTCCAGCATGAGCGTAAGAAATATGTTCCATAGCAGGCTGATTACTATCAGTATCATTCAAATTATCCAAATACTTGATAAGAACTTCTACCTGTTCTGGACCAGTGTAGGTCTCGTCATAAGACATTAGGCTGCGCACTCCTTACAAACTGGCTGACCATCTTGAGACATTTGTGCAAGCTGACTACGATGCTTTACGAGGAAACACTCTGAGCAAATAAATTCATCACCCTGCATTGGTATTACTGTAACAGACGCATCTTCATTGCTTAAATCTGCACCTGGCAACTCGTAATCTTCTGCAATAGCATTCTCATCATCGTCTATATCGTTAGCAGAGCTTTGTGAACCCTTACTCAACGCTTCCAATGACTCCTCGTCTTCGTCTTTACTACGAGGAGAATCATAATCCTGTGCCATTATGGTCCTTTCGTTTTTAAAACTACTTACTAAATCTACTTTTATACTTTTAGCTATCYGAGTTTCGATCATGTGGATAATAATGGCGATTTAATTTTTATTTTTGAAAACACGCCGTTAAAAATTCATGTTGACGACACGCTGGAGCGCGCGATTGCCGAATCAAAAAAACTAACAAATGTTGGTGGCGATAATCAAAACACAGTTAATTCTATTAGTAAATCTGATGATTCGCCAGCTGCTACCACGGCAACACTACCTATATCTCAGATACAAGCACTGATACGTGCTGGCGTCGATTCAGAACATGTTGCAAAGCGATATAACGTAAGCGAATCTCAAGTTAAAAGATTCTCTAGTGGCGTTGAAACAGAAAAACAGTATGCTATTGAGCAATTCTTAACAGTTCCAGCTCCAAAACAAAGCAATATGAGAACTATTTCAGATTTGATTGAACGAACTCTCGCAAAAGCACACATTGGAATGGAAACTGTAAAATGGCGTGCCACAAGACGCGGACTTGAACCATGGCTTATAACAGCAGAGTTCAACACTGCTACTCGAACAATAAAAGCAGAGTGGACTTGGAATATGCACGACAACTCTATTACGTGCGCAAACCCTTCATCTAGATTGTTGCTTGGCGAAGAAATCATGAACAATGATTCTTCTTCTAAAAAATCACAGTTTGGAGGAGCTTATAGAGACACAGTAAGCATAAACTTCCCATTCGCAAATGATGAGCTTCCAGGAAATTCGATTCGTTCTGCAAGAATAGAACGTGCTGTGAGTCAGTGGGAATCAAGGAATAGCGTTAATCTTGCAAATGTTGCTATTCAAACAGAGGCTGCACAAAAAGAACAAAACAGCAACAATACTAATAATTCTTTAGATGGTTATACAGAAAATCCAATTCTAAGCGATTTGGTATCAAACTCTACTCCATCTAACAATCCAGATAATACAGAACAGTCTTCTGCAAACGTAAAAAACATAGAAGCCGCAGAAACTGCTGCAAATATTGCAAACTCTTCTTCTAATTCTGGAATCTATAAGTCTAAAGAAAATTCAGAAAATGAAGATAGTAGCGAAAATACGAGCGCAAACATTTCACAAGATAATTCTAGTGAAAATGCGGTAGTCGATTCTTCCAATTCTGCTTCTGCAAAAAGCAAATATGCAAATTCTAAATCAAACACTTTTGGATCAGATTCTGAAGATGCGCATGTTCAAGCAGATAAAACAGTTGCTATAGAAACTCCAAAAACTGAACCAAAACAGCATATGAACGAGCATACTAGGGCTAAGAAGAGCACGAGAGCTGCTGTTCCTAGTTGGGATGAGATTCTTTTTGGAGAGGCTTAATTTATCATAAATCAAGCTATATCAACTAAGCATGGAATATCCATTTCCATGTGACTCATAGAGCCATGAACGCTTGGTAAGTTCATGGCTTTTTCTGTTTCTATCCTGGAATCCACTATAGTTACAGATGACTTTGCTTGAACAAGAACATCACCTATGACGCTTAATGCTAACGGGCTGACTTTCCCAAAAACACCATCTTTAACAGCTTGCTCTTTAGTTCTTACACGCGCTTTATCTTGCAAAACGTTAGACCATCTTAACGCAATGTCATCTGGATTTTCGCCATCTTCCGCGTAAAGCATAACAGACCTAGGCTCTCCCCCAACAAGCTTAACTCCTTTAGTAAGACGACTATCTTTTGCAATATCTATTTTCAAATCTGGATTTGATTCAATCATTCCATGGTCTGCAGTAATAACAATCAAAGTGCCTTTTTGACAATTCTTTTTTAAAAGACTCAGTTGCGCGTCTATCTGCTCAAAAGCTGAAACCCAATTCTCAGATTTCCAACCGTAATTGTGACCAACTTTATCAATATCTCTAAGGTACAAATATGTTAAACCAGGCGTTTTAGTACTATTGGCAGCATTCATAATTCTTGCTCTAGGAGTTGATCCACTTATGAATTTAGCTCCCCTAAAAGCTGCTTGAGTTAGAGGAGAATCCTCAAATTTTGAAAGACTTACATGATTCGCTCTAACACCTAAATTAGAAAGCGACTCAAATATTGTAGGCTGGCGTTGCAAATCTAATGGATCTGGAGCATCCCTAAATTGGATTAATTGACATAATGCCCCCGTTTTAGGATTTTTTTGCGTGTATCCCGTCATTGCAGTAAGACCAGGGCATGTTCCAGTGCCAAAAGTTGCCATTGCTGCAACCGTAGTACTCGGAATACAAGTCTTTATTGGACGCTGATTTGCGCAATCGTTAAGAAGATAGCGCAAATAAGGAGCATGACCTTTTCTAATAGCAAGATTCCAATAGCCAAGTCCGTCTACAAGCACAACAACAGCACTCTGTGACTTCGGAAATCCAAGACTAATGCGCGCAGTATCAGGATCATTATAAACAGCTGTACTAATCGAAGCATCAATCGAAGAGCTTACTGCTGGAAGAATCGCAGACAAACGAAGATTGGAGTTACACGAATCATCAACAAAATTCAGCAAATCATCCACAGACGGAATCTCAATACTCATAAGCAACATTGTAGTCAAAACACAAACTATACAAAATCATGAATAATGCATAACAGACTATGAGTAAAATAAGCATAAAATAAGCATTTAATAAAGTTTTGTGCACATAAATTGGTATTATAAAGGCTTGTAAATCACTTCAAGGAGTTCAAAACCATGCCTTCACGCAGCAAATCAGCAAAACAAACCTTCGACCCTAGAAAGGTTAAGGAAAACATTGTTGAAACGCCGCTTAACGAAGAAATGAGCAAATCATTCCTCGAATACGCATACTCGGTGATTTACGCGCGCGCATTGCCAGACGCTAGAGATGGAATGAAGCCTGTACAGCGCCGAATCGTGTATCAAATGGGAAACATGAACCTTACCCCAGAACACGCATACATGAAGTCTGCTCGCGTTGTAGGCGAAGTTATGGGAAAACTGCATCCGCATGGAGATTCCGCAATTTACGAGGCAATGGTGCGTTTGGCTCAGCCATTTTCTCTTAGACTCCCTCTGGTTGACGGTCATGGAAACTTTGGTTCCTTAGACGACGGTCCTGCAGCATCTAGGTACACGGAAGCGCGACTAGCTCCAGCAGCACTTGGAATGAATGCAGATATAAACGAAGACACTGTTGACTTTGCTCCAAACTATGACAATAAGCTAAAAGAACCAACTGTTCTGCCTGCCGCTATACCAAACTTGCTTGTAAACGGAGCTTCTGGAATCGCAGTTGGAATGGCCACAAATATGGCTACTCACAATCTTGGCGAAGTCGTAGCTGCAGCAAAATACGTTATGAAGCATCCAAATGCTACTCTAGACGATTTAATGCAAATAGTTCCAGGACCAGACTGGCCTGGCGGCGGCATAATTATTGGGCGAAGTGGAATCCGCGAAGCGTACGAAACTGGAAGAGGCGCTTTTACAACTAGATCGAAAACGCATATTGAAAACGTTACAGCGCGCAAAAAGGCGATTATTGTTACCGAATTACCATTTATGGTTGGACCAGAGCGCGTGCTCGAACGCATATCTCAAGGCATAAAAGCGCGCAAACTAGACGGAATATCTGGAGCAATAGACTTAACAGATAGACATAACGGAACGCGAATCGTAATCGAAATAAAAACAGGATTCGACCCAAACGCGGTTCTTGCGCAACTTTTTAAGCACACTCCGCTGCAAGAAAGCTTTACGATTAACAACGTTGCACTAGTTGATGGAAGACCTCACACAATGGGTCTTCGAGAGCTTCTAGACGTGTGGATTTTGCACAGAAGAACCGTTATTAGAAGGCGCAGCGAATTTAGACTAAACAAAGCCAAAGAGAGACTGCACCTTGTAGAAGGATTGCTTCTTGCAATGCTAGACATTGACGAAGTAATTCAAGTAATTAGGTCTTCCGAAGATGCAGAAACCGCAAAATCAAAGCTTATTAGCGTATTTGATTTAGACGAGATTCAAGCGCAATACATTCTTGACTTAAGACTTAGAAGACTTACAAAAATGAGTCGAATCGAGCTAGAAGGCGAAAAAAACGACTTATTGCAAAAAATAGATGAACTTAACGAGATTCTAAGCTCCGCAAGCCAGCTAGACAAAGTTGTGATTGCAGAAATGGATTACGCTGTAAAACAGTGGGATACTCCGCGCAGAACTATTCTTTTAGACGAACAAGAAGACGGCAGCTTTACGCCTGTTTGCACTAAAAACAGTAAAGAAGTTAATTCTGATTCAGCTATGGACGCAGTTATTGCAGCAAATCAATTGACAAATGCCCAGGCAGATGTTGCAGCAGCCGCAAGCGCCGCTCGTAAGTCTGGAGACACTGACGCAACCTCAGCGGCTTTGCAATTAAGCGACGAACCGTGTGCCGTAGCTTTGAGCACATCTGGGCTTATAGCAAGAACTAGTGTTGAAACATTCAATAGATGGCAATCACATTCTTCAAATATCTTTGACACTCCATGCTTAAACGTGTTTACTACTACTACGCGAGCAACATACGCTTTAATAACATCCGCAGGGCGATTAGTAATAGCGCATGTTGCAGACTTGCCACATTTAAATCAAGGAGATGAAAACGTTTCGGAATCTCTTTCCAATGGTGTTAAAGCAAGCGAATTATTAACTTCTACTCAAAGCACAGACCCAATTAGAGGAGAGAAAGTCGTAGCTGCTATTGCATTAAGCGATTCTGATTCTAAAACTCCTATATCTTCTAAAACTCCTCTTGCAATAGGAACAAAGAATGGCATCGTAAAACGATGGAATTTTGAATCGCCAACAACAATGGATTCTTGGAGCATTATTGACTTAAAAGACAATGATTCAGTTATTAATGCAGCACTCGCTAATGATGAAGATAGGCTTGTGTTTATAAGCAGCGATTCTTCTCTTCTTACATTCGACGCAAAACAAGTTAGACCTCAGGGGCGAAACTCCGCTGGAATGGCAGGAATTAGGCTTAATGAAGGATGCACTGTTTCTGCTTTTGCTGTAGTTGCTAAAAATGATGTTGAATGGAATTACGAAGAGGGCGAAAATGGTCTATTTTCTGCTTCTGGAAGCGTAGTGTTCACTCTTGCTGGAGATAGCGATGCGCTTGCTGGAACAGAAAACGGAGCTGCAAAGATTACACCATTAGAAATGTATCCTACAAAGGGTAGAGGCACTGGAGGCGTGCGATCGCAGCGATTCCTTAAAGGGCAAAACACAATTTTGGCAGCATACGTTGGCAATTATCCGCTTTACGCAACTACACAACGTGGAGCAAACGTAGAGCTGCCTAAGCCAGATATGCGAAGAGATGCTTCTGGAACCGAGCTGGTTTCCCCTATTGCGCATATTGGGTAGATACGTTGTGTAGTTAAGTTGTGTAGTTACGCCATTTATGCAATTATTTCTATAGATGCTATAAGTTGCGATTTTTGTAACTAGTTTTTGCGAGCATGCTTGGAAGCGTTATTGCGCGCTTTTCTAGCTCCTATAAGTACGAAACTTCCTGCAACCACAGATGCAAACAAAGAATTTATAGCCATAGCCACTGAGGATCCACTATCAGGCAAATGCTTAGCAGGAGACTTAGCATTATAAGCTTCACCAGCATCAACAGCCTTAAAATGCTGCTCAACAGAATGCTCCACAGGCTTATCCGAAGAATGAACAGGATTCAACACAGGCTGCTCAACAACAGAATACTCTGGATTCTCAGGAACAATCTCAGGAACAGGAATCCACGAATCATCAGGAACATAAGGAACATCAGGAACGTCAGGATCTGGTATTGGCTCAGGTTCAGGAGTTACATCTGGCTCAGGCGCTGGCTCAGGCGCTGGAGTCGGTGTTGGTGTTGGTTCAGGAGTTGGAGATGGCGTAGGTGTATAAATAGCATAAACCGTCATGTCACTTTTTACTGGAGTTTGAGCAGTAAATACTTTGCTTTTATCCTTACCTGTAGAATCAGCATTCCACTCTACAAAAGTATAACCTTCTTTAGATGGTGCCGATGGCATCATCTGACCTGCAACACTGTTTTCACTTATGCTCTTGCCTTCCTTAACTTGCACAGAAGCATAATTTTTATTGCTATCATTAACAAAAGTAACTTTGTAGATCTTAGGTTTAGGAACAATGTTGTAGGTAAAGTGCGAAATACCAATTATCCTAAATTGTCTTTTGATAATATCGTAAAACAGGCACTGACCTTCAAGCTTGCCAGATTTTACTGCTATATATTTGCCTTCTTTATTCTTCTCAAAATAAGATGAATTTTCAATCTGTACTGGAGTACCATCTTCTTTGAATCCTTCCACTACATTAATACTCTGATTGACACCTTCTTTCGTAATTTTAATAGGACTTTTATATTCGTCTCCTACTTCAATAGTGAAAGTTCCAGGATTCTGGTTATCGAACACAGAATCGCCCTTCTGTGGATTATTAGATGGGAATAATTGATACTTAGCCAAATTATCTTTTACATCAATTTCAGTAATTTTATTACCTTGGAAAGCATCGCTACCAATTCCAGAAAGATAATACGGCTTAGAGTCTGAATCGTGCTCTTTGCCCTTGTCATCAATTACGCCTTCAAACACAACTTTTTCAATTTCATTAGCTACAAAAGCACCATTATGTATTGAAATTACACTTTTCGGAATAGTAACAGTTCCCTTAATTTTGTTCCAGCCGAACGCACCGTATTCGATGATTTTAAGAGATTGCGGAAGAGTGACACTTTCTATATAATGTTCACCCTCGATATGCTCATGATTTTTGCCAACTTGTTTCGCTTTACCTGTAAAAGCAACTTCTCCAATTACTTCTATACCTTCTGGAATTACAATATGCGGATTTTTCTTAAGCTTTGCAAGGCCTTTTTCATTAAGTCCTGGAACAATAACATTTTCTGTACCAGCTGGTTTTCCATCATGATCAGTAACAGTAATATCTTTCCTGTACCCAATCTGTTTGCCGTCAGGGGTGATATTAAAGTCGTCACGCGTCCAAGTTAAAGATTCATCATTTGTGCTACTTGAATCAGTTGAAGCTGCTCTGGATTCTTCATATGCAGTTACGCTTCTATCTTCACGATTATTTGTTTGAAGATTAGTATTGCTTACATCAATAAGAGTTTGAGTAAGTTTAGTAGTTTCAAAATTTTCAGTAGCGTCTACAGGTTTAGAAGATTTAACAACATCATTATCAGTTTTTGCAGTTTCGGTAATTTTTGCAGCTTCATTAGAATTGGAGGAATTGATATTTTCAGAGGATTTTACGGAAGTGCTATCTAAAGCCCCCCCCCCCCATGCTGGTTTTTACTAGGATTTGTAGCATAAGAGTTTGCGTTAGAAGAATTTACAGTTGTATTAATACCATCACTCACTGAGGTATCGGCAGCATTTGCACTTTGTGCTACACAAAAAGCACACGCAGCAGTAGCAATACCCATCATAGTGCTAGTCAAAATTATGTTAGTTCTCTTACTCATTTTTCCTCCCGCAAAACCAAATTTTCTAGAATAATTACCAAAATAACGGAATCAACACCAAAACAAGTATAATACAGGCATTTAACAGCATTGAATCTTCAGACATTCTACAACTTACAACTTCAATCTCAACAAAATGTAACCAAACTCACAATAAGCTTAATAAATCTTAAACAGACAACCATTAAGCCAACAATCACACAAAAACATTCTCATAGTCAACTTTTGCAAATCCGAAGCAATTGCATATGCATAAACGCCATTATAGATAGCAAAATAATCAAATATGCTGGAAGCAAAGACATAGACATGTTTTGACCAATAAACCCAAAGATTGCAGGCATCAACATTGATCCAATATACGCGCTAGCCATTTGCATGCCAACAATCGCTTGCGATTTATCAGCTCCAAAATAATGCGGTGTAGAGTGAATAACACATGGATAAATAGGCGCACACCCTAAACCAATAATCACAAATCCTGCAACTAATGCTATATGATTTGGCAATGGCAATAACAACACAAGAATACCTAGAATCATCACTAGTTGTCCAAGACGAATCATGTTTTCGTCATTAAAACGCATTGTCAAAAATCCGCTTATAAATCGTCCTGCTGTAATACCAACATAAAATAAACTTGCCCATCCCGCTGCAACAACACGGCTAACGGACCCATACAAAACCATGTAACTACTAGCCCATAATCCTGCAGTCTGTTCAATAGCACAGTAGCAGAAGAACATTATAAGAATATTTTTAGCTCCAGGAATGCGCAAAACTTCCGCAAAAGATAGCGTTTTAGAATATTCTTTAGATATCTGAATAGATTTCTGTAATTTATGCGCTGTACGATTATTCCACAATGGCAAACTTATAAACAATATTACAGTTAATATCACTTGAACAATCGCAATATACTGATATCCTGCAGACCATCCAAATCCGTGAGAAAGCGCAAAACCCATAACGTAAGGTCCAGCTGAAGCTCCAATACCCCACATGCAGTGAAGCCAGCTCATATGACGGCTTTCGTAGTGCAAAGCAACATAATTATTAAGAGCAGCGTCTACCCCTCCAGCACCTAGACCATACGGGATTGCTAACAAAATAAGCACAATATAATTCGGCGCAAAAGAAAAACCCAACAATGCCAATGCAGTTAAAGCAACAGACACAAACGTAACTTTGCCTGCACCAAAACGCTTAGTCATCCTGTCACTCAGTAGAGCAGAAACAATAGTTCCTGCAGAAATAACCATTGATATTCCACCAGCCCAAGAAATTTGCGCGCCAATATCGTGACTCATAGTCGGCCAAGCAGATCCCAAAAGAGCATCAGGCAAACCCAAACTGATAAATGCTAGATAAATAATTGCAAGAAGAAGATTAATCATATTCACATATTAATTCATAAAACGAGTTATAAGTTTTCGCATTAGGATCATACTTCAGTTACTCAGTTTCTTCAAATGCAGCAAGCGTATCAGAATTGGGAATATTATATTTCTTGCAAAGAGTACAATCTGTTGTAGAGAGATCAAAAATAGCATCTAAATCAGTCATGCAACACTCCTACTGCAAATATGTGTTACTAGGAAAGACAAAAATTAGCAACAATAAAAATGATACAATATTCAACAGTATAAGCAATACTGTGAGTAACCAAATGATTCAACATCTTATTTAAACTAAATAAAAGTTTTCAATTTACATTTTCTTGAAGATAATCTTAAAGGATAAAAACAAGCCAAATACATTAATAAGGCTAATAAATTTTATTCTAGAATGCTTAGAAATTATTTATGCATCAATAGATGCATTTTTCTTGATAAATGCACCTATTTTTTGTATCATACGACTAGAGGTGATGTATGAACAAGAACTATAATCAGAATTACACAAAAGAAGAAATTTCAGCAATACTTGCAAAGATAAAAGACTGCATAAGGAATGACCGTTTTACCATCTCGTTAAACGAAAATCGTCAAGAAAACATAAACTTCATTCGAGAATACAACATACGATCAGATATTCAGAAAAATATACTTCTCAACATAGAAGTGGAAGATTTTTGTCATTCGTTAAAAAACAAAAAAAGAGGCTATGAATATGAAACGCTTTACGTATTCGCACCACGCGTAAAACTATCACACGTAGGTAAATGTGAGATGGTAAACATTTACACGAAGTTTAATATCATTACTATTTCTCAGCAAAATAGAACAGTTGTTATTTCATTCCATAAAGCAAATAAACAGATAGATTATTTATTTAAATAATCTAATAAACAACTCAAAAAGATAATAAATCTGCTAATTTTCAATAAAAGGCTCATAATGAAAGATAATAAGACATTTTGTGAAGAATGCAGGAATGACGTTGAGTACTCAACAAAATCCGTTCCAATGACTGCATCTATCAAAGGAAAACAATATTCCTACACTGGCACAGAAGCACACTGCAAAGAATGCGGCTCTGCTGTATATGTACCCGAAATTATTGACGCGAATCTTCGAGCATTGTATGACGAGTATCGTAAAGAAAACAATATTATTCCGCTTGACAAAATCAACGAAATACCTGCTAAATACTCAATAGGCAAGCGTCCACTTTCACTGCTTCTCGGTTGGGGTGAACAAACGTTTTCTAGATTTGCAGACGGAGACATTCCTTCAAAACAATATTCTGATATTTTGCTACGCATTTATAATGATCCGGAATATTACTTGCAATTATTAATCAGCAATAAGGATAATCTGAAATCTGCAATTAGTTACGAAAAAAGTTATAAAGCAACACAAAAACTAATACGCGAATTACAAAATAACTTTGCAAACAATAACTTTGATGGCAATAAGTCGAGTGACAAAATAAACAATGTAATACAATACTTGCTTATAAAGTGTGAGGATATAACTACCCTAGCCTTGCAAAAATCCTTATACTACATTCAGGGTTTTTATTTCGCTTTTTATAAATCATTCATATTTACCGATGATTGTCAAGCATGGATTCATGGACCTGTATATAAAGACGTCTATTTGCGTTATAAAGACTACACTTTTACTCCAATAGATTCACCGACAACAGAAATATCAGGAATTAAATCATCAGAAAAATTAGCGGATTACAAACATGTTCAAAAAAGTGATGTGACATTATTTACATCAGAACTAACAACCACACTATCAGCTACCGAAAAAGCAGTATGCGATAGCGTTATTGATAATCTTTGCTGCTACAGCGGTAAAGAACTTGAACGATTTACGCATCATGAGGAGCCTTGGATACTTACTCGCGGAAATCTAAAAACTAATGATTCATCAAATAAAATAATCAGCAAAAAGATAATTGGCGAATACTTCACAAAAATAAAAGAAAAATACAATATGATAAATCCAGATGATATTCGCCAGTATGCGAAAGATATGTTTGCCAGTAAATAAAGCGAAACAGAAACAAAACACAATAAAATCAAATTCCCCCTGCAAACAACCATACGAGTTACACAACAGGGGGAATTCTTGAATCACAATATCAACACAACATAACTAGATTCTTACATAAAATCAACCTACTACACACATATTTAATGCTTGCGGCGAGACTTGAACATAGACAAACCAAAACCAGCAAACAAAGACACAAACAAAGTACTTATAGACATAACCAGTGAAACACCAGTATCAGGCAAATGCTTAGCAGGAGCCTTAGCACTATAAGCCTCACCAGCATCAACAGCCTTAAAACGCTTCTCAACAGAATGCTCCACTGGCTTATCCGAAGAATGAACAGGATTCAACACAGGCTGCTCAACAACAGAATACTCTGGATTCTCAGGAACAATCTCAGGAAGAGGAATCCACAAACCACCAGGAACATCAGGAACAGGCTTCGGCTCAGGTTCAGGAGTCACATCTGACTCAGGAGTCGGCGTTGGTGTTGGTTCAGGAGTTGGGGTTGGCTCTGGTTTCAGCTCAGGAACTGGAGTCGGTGTTGGTGTTGGTTCAGGAGCTGGAGATGGCGTAGGTGTAGGAGATGTTTCTTTTACATACGACGCATATACAGTCATATCACTATTAGCTACAACAGTATCACCAGTAAACACATCCCCAGTTCCATTTTTATCCTGATACCAACCATTAAAAGTAAAACCAGCTTTAGTAGGATTAGCAGGCATAGACTGGTCAGTCCATTCATCACCACTAATAGACTTATTGTCTTGCACTTTTACTTGTGCATATTGAGTATCTCCATCCATAAAAGTAACTGTATGACCAGCAACCTCCCACTTAGGGAATACAACAAATGTGTGATTTGTAGAGCAATACTGCGTACCGAGTTTACTGCCAAATGTATTAACGCCCTTGTTATCCCTTATCAGCGCAAAAATATACGGATAATCAATAAATGGCTTAGTACCAAAATCCGAATACGCAACAGTTGTACTATTAATGATCTTTTTATCGTCATCACTCATACGGTCAAACGACGTGTATGGACGATTATCTGTTTTTTTAGCAACATAGAACTGCCAACCAACAAACTTGTAACCAGCTTTAACAGGAACCTTAGGTTTGCCATTTTCATCCGTTGGGAACTGAATAGCATTATCTTTTACACGAATACGCTCAAAAATATTATCCTTGTTATACTTGAAATTCCAGTTACCATCAGATCGATAGTTTCCGTCATCCTTTTTTGGCTGCTCATACGAGAAGCACTTGTCTGCCACAGACTCATCCTTCGCATAAACAATTTCCAATACATTTAAACGGAAATATTTGTTTTGAGACTTTTTATTAGACCCGCTAGCTGGAGTCCACGTAAAGTTGCTAACACTAGGTGTAAATTCATCACCTTCATCTACAGAAACATTATTGTATGTCACATAATACGGGCTTGGAACTGTGCTGTTTACCACTGACACTTCATATGTATGGTTTGAATCATAACTACCCAAGCTTTTGGTTGCACTAGTAGCAGTATCAGGATCATAGGTGCCAGTAGTTGTTGCTACTACCTTGTTATCAGTTGTATCTTTTATCTGAAACTGTATATTCTTAAACGCGTCCTTTACGTCTTTCCTAGAAGAATCTAGCGTGGAACCAAAGTCCCAACTCTCAAAATTCAATTGACCAAAATCGCTATCACCCTTAATAAATGCATTTTTATTATCCTTGTTCATAGTTTCCCAGCAAAGACTTACTCTAAGCTCAGTCGTTTGTGTTTGAGGTTTAGGAGTTTGATTAGGAGCTGGCTTACCACTAGCAAAAAGCGCTTGATTAAAAATTGTTGGTGAAACTGGAGCTTCCTCACCCTTAGACTTTGAATAAATATTTAATTCAGTCTTTGTATCAGTATTTACAACAGAATCTGCATTAGATTTAGTAGTAGTCTCAACTACAGAATTTACATTAGTATTTGCAGAAAGCTTGATACTAGACTTTACATTACTCTTAGTCTCAAGCTTGGATTCAGTCTTTATATCAGACTTCGTATCAATATTTGTACCAGACTTTGGTTTCACATTCTCTTCAGATTTTGCATTACTTTTTTCAGAAGAATCAGAAGACTTTATTACACTCTTATCAAAAGTACCAGTTTTTTGAGAAGAGCTATTTTCAATTGGGGGGGGGGGTAGTAACTTTTGCAGTGGAAGTGCCAGAATCCACGTAAGTATCAGCAGCATTTGCAGTTTGAGCCATGCAAAAAGCGCAAGCAGCAGTAGCAATACTCATCATCGTAGTCGATAATAAAATCACAGTTTTCTTGTTCATTTTTCCCTCTTATAAAACAAATTCTAATAAAATCAGTAAATGCAAAATCCCAGACTCACTTCCACTATTGAAGCAAACCTGCATTCGCAATTATATCATAAAATCATTATAACTTAACTAAATGTCATAATGTAATTACAATTCAAAATTTGTCATACACATCATGCAATGCGAAGAAAATTACAAATTAAGTAACTTAACGCACAAGTAAAACAAAATCAGGTATCGATTTTGGAACGATCGAAGTCGTCCGCATTATCAACAATAAACTGCTTGCGCGGAGGAACATCATCACCCATAAGCAAATCGAATACTTCGCTCGCCTGCTGAGCATCTTCCATACGAATCCTTCTTAGCATTCGCGTTCTAGGGTCCATAGTGGTGTCTGCAAGCTGATCCGCATCCATCTCACCCAAGCCCTTGTAGCGCTGAATATCGCTGTTAAAATCAATGCCCTTAGCTTGCAAATCATCAAGCTTTCCAGCCAATTCGTCATCGGAATACGTGTAAATATACTCGCCTTTGTGCTTTCCAGCGAGCGCAATTCTGTGAAGCGGAGGCACTGCAGCATAAACATGACCATGCTCAATAAGTGGACGCATATAACGATAGAACAAAGTTAGCAACAAAATACGAATATGCGCGCCGTCAACATCAGCATCTGTCATCATAACAATCTTGTTATAACGCGCTTGCGAAATATCAAAACTTGCGCCCGATCCTGCTCCAACAACCTGAATAATTGCAGCGCACTCTTTGTTTGAAAGCATTTGTGCAAGGCTTGCTTTTTGAACGTTCAAAATTTTACCGCGAATTGGCAAAAGCGCTTGGAAAGCAGAATTTCGAGCAGCTTTTGCCGTACCAAGTGCAGAATCACCCTCGACGATGAAAAGTTCTGCAACATCATCGTTTCCAGGCTGGCAATCAGAAAGTTTTGGTGGCATTGAAGCAGACTCAAGTGCATTCTTTCTACGAGTAACTTCCTTAGTTTTACGCGCTTGAATACGCGCATGCATTTCGGAAACAATTTTCTCCAAAACTCTGGCAGACTGCTCTTTGAATCCTCGCTTGGATCCGCTAATCATTTCCCCAAATTGAGCGTCAGTCATTTTTGTAACGATTGGCTTAACTTGAGCAGTTCCAAGAACATCCTTAGTTTGACCTTGGAATTGAGGTTCAGCAATGCGAACTGTTACAACAGCCACCATTCCAGCTAGAATATCGTCTCGCTCAATCTTAGTGTTTGAATCTTTAAGATTGACTTTAAGCTTTCTGGCATTATCTTCAACAGCTTTACGAATTTGCTTAGTCAATCCTTGCAAGAATCCGTCTACGTGCATGCCT
>QWCD01027702.1_pt1 | contig 25268 bp, 22 predicted proteins | sample 1972461 | NCBI WGS metagenome assembly QWCD01 (sample SAMN09866717, study PRJNA288562) | Human vaginal metagenome isolate term4_vaginal, whole genome shotgun... | isolation source: vagina | host: Homo sapiens | place: USA: California | reverse complement strand
ACTTTCTGGGCTTATGTTTGCTATGGAAGAAGTTCAACACGGATTGTCTTCTACAGTTCTTATGGGAGCTGCTGCTGCATCTATTTGCGCGGACTTTGTGTCTCAAACATGCTTTGGACTTCGACCTGTTTTAGACTTTGGAAGAATTCCAGACTTACCAATGACACTTCATTTTTGGCTGATTCCACTTGGCATTTTTGCAGGGCTTATTGGCTCTTTAATGAACAGATCCTTGCTTTGGATTACAAACGCTGTATAAGTATTTGCCAAAGTGGGCTCCCGTATCTGTAGCATGCTTAATCGCGATTCCTGTTGGCTTATATTTGCCAGATGTTCTTGGAGGAGGATCGAATCTTGTTAAGCTCTCTGAATATGGAAAAGCAAGCATAGCGCTTCTGTGCATCCTGTTTGTTGCAAAAATGCTATTTACTTCTACAAGTTTTGGATGCGGAGCGCCTGGCGGAATTTTTATGCCAATTCTTGCTGTCGGCGCACTCTGCAGGCGGCGTTGCTTCTCGCGCAATAATAAGCATTCCGATTCTTGGCATTGACGCAAAGCTAATGCCAATTTTTACAGTGTGTGTTATGGCTGGCGGACGCTTTCGGCTTCTGTAAAAGCTCCGCTCACTTGCAGGCGATTTTGCTAACTGTAGAAATGTCGGGAACAATGATTCACACTCTTCCAGTTGCTGCATCTGCTTTTATTGCGCTTCTTGTATCCGATATTTTGCACACTAAGCCAATCTATGGCGAACTTCTGGAAAGATATATGGCTTCTAATCCAAAACTTGTGCGTTAATACAACAAAAACAGCAATGTGGATAACTTTTTGGCGGAATTGCAACGTTTATTGATCCTTTAACCACATTGTTTAAATAGTATTGCCTAATGGTTTAGTATGCGATTCAATAGCCACATGGACAATATGACTATTGATAATTACGATGCTCCTTCTTGCGTTCCGCGCATTATAGAAACGTACCCGCCTCAGGCGAGTGCGATAAAAAGTATGCGCAAAAGTACATCTGATAGTAATAAGTTGGAAGATTCGACTGTTATCGCATCTTTGAATCATGCGAATCATGTGGATAATGCAGATTACGCAAATCATGTAGATTACGCGACTGGTGTATCTTCTACTTCAGTTCATAGCGATTTTGATGCATTAGATAATCATAGTGTTCAAAAAAATATTGGTAGCTTGAACTATTCGCTAAAGCCTTTTCCAAAAAATGTTGTAATCGGTTCATCGGCAAATGATGGAGTTGGTTTAAGCACTACTCTTGCTCTTCTGGCAAGTCATATATCTAGTAAAAAATATGTTGTTGCACTAATCGACGCAGATATTTCTAACGGCGGATTAGATGTTTTGTTGGGATTGGAGCAGGACGAGGGTAGAAGATTGCAAGAGGTTCAAGCTCCTTTAGGACGATTAGACGGATATGTATTGCGTTGTGAACTTCTGCACTGGAATAACGTTGATATTTTGGCTTACGCTCCTTGGAAAAGTGAAGAGCCTAAGCCATGGGTTATTGAAGCTGCTATTAGAGGTCTTTCCAACGCTTGTGATGTAGTAATTGTTGATATTGGATCTGGTTTTTCAGCAAGAAGGCTTTTAAAGAATCTTCCAACTTTGGCGCAAGTTCCAACCATATTTGCTGCAGAGCTTAGTGTTCTTGGTCTTGCCAGATTGCGTGCATATTGGCGAAGCCTAGAATCTGACCATAAAGATTACTCTAGAAAACAAACTTCTATTGTCGCAGGATTAAATCCGCGTGGTCTTTCTAAAAGGTTTTGCCCTGTAAATGTTAATGAAGCTTGTGATTATTTGCTTTGCGATGTAGAAGGCCCAATTGGTCACGATCCTAAAATGTACGAAGACATAATATCTGGTTACGGTATAAGAGATATTCCAAAATCCGCCAAAATTCCAATAGAAAAAATAACAACATGGTTGCTTGGAGACTCCTCTAATTCCTCTTTGAAAATATCTGGAAAACAATCTGAACAACAATATAAACAATCAAATTCACAATCATATGAATCTGAAAGATTCTCAAAAATATCAAGGGGTAAGCATGGTTTTAGAAGATATTGATTTTGGCATTCTGCAAGAGCTTGCGGATAACCCTCAAACAACAGATATTGTTGTTACAGACACAGGTCGCGTTTGGGTAGATAAAGGTTTTGGGTTGCAAGAGTACAATCCAAGAATTCCATTTGATAATCCTATGATTTTGCGAGAATATGCAGTTTGGCTTTGTGCACAATTAGGCAAAAGATTAGATGATTCATGCCCGATTGCAGATGCTTCTAGCCCAGTAGGAGTGCGAGTACACGCTCTTATTGCTCCAATAGTTTTAAGTGGTGCTGCTATTTCGATTCGTTTTCCCGCTTTAAAACGCTATTGTTTAACAGAGTTAAGTAGTAGAGGAATGTTTCCTATTGAATTATCTAGAATACTTTATTTATTGGTAACTCAACGTGCGAATATTTTGATTACGGGAAGCACTGGCTCTGGTAAAACAACGTTAATGAAGTCTCTTTTAGCTTCTTGTGATGAAAAAGACAGAATAGTTACTGTTGAAGAAACAAGAGAATTAGGTTCATTATCTAAGGATCATGTGTCTTTAGCTACAAGAGAAGCAAACGTTGAAGGAGTAGGCAGCGTTGGCTTGTCGGATCTTGTAAAGGCAACTTTGAGGATGAGACCAGACAGAATTATTTTAGGTGAGTGCAGAGGTCAAGAAATAGCTGATTTATTACGCGTTTTTACATGTGGTCATAAAGGTGGAATGACAACTTTGCATGCTGATAAAGTCCAAAAGGTGCCAGCCAGATTAATGTCTTTAGGGCTTCTTGCAGGACTGGAACCTTCTTCACTATGTGCTCTTGCCGCTGATGCTTTTGATGTTGTTATACATGTAGAAAGAGTAAATGGTATGCGAATTGTAAAAGAACTTGGAGTATTGCGTTCTACGGATTCTGGCGCGTTAGAAGGTGTGCCAATTTTAAGATTGAAAAATTGCGTTAATTCTAATGATAGTAATTTTTCTGCTCAGATAGAGGAAACGTCTGCTTGGAAAAATTTTGCTGTTAAATGGCATTTACCGTTGAATACAGGGTTGTTTCTGTAATTGATACCGACAGTAAAGGATTTTTTGAAAATGGGTATTGAAGAATCACTAGCTGCTCTTGTGTCTTCTTTGCGTTCTGGTGCTTCTTTTGAATCGATTATAAGAGGAGACAGCAATAATGAGAATCGCAATGGACTTATTGAAGAGACCGATAATGGCAATAACAATTACAACAGCAATAACAGCGAAAGCTATTTCCAAGTTATAAACGTTGAATCGGTGTTTAAATGGATTGATTCTCGCTGTTCTAATAGGATTAAAAATCTTAGCGCTCGCCAAAGAAGTAAAGTTAGAAAAGACATGCGCAAGGTTGCACAATCGCTTATGTCTGTATACGAATTGAGCAGTTCTATAGGATGCTCTATGACTGATTGCGTTCAAGCTGTTTCTGACTCTTATCATGCCAATAAGAGGGTTAATGATTTAAGCTCAGAAGTTTTTGCGATGCCTAAAGCAACTATTAGATTGCTAACTGCTCTACCATTTTTGGCTCTTCTTACTGGACAATTGTTGGGTGTAAATCCAATATTGATGATTTTTACAAGTTCTAGAGGATACGCACTCTTAGGTATTGGCTTATTGTTTTATGTAATCGGTCTTTTATGGGTTACATGGATCATGAAGTCATCTAAAAAAGCAATGCTGAGTGCTGTTTCTAATGTCGATTGATGAACTAATGGTTATTAAGGATCGTGGAAAATGTTTAAGGCAATTATCGTCTGGATTATTTTAGTAGCTTATATAGTTACGTTATGCAAATTTTTTACTAGACAGATGATTCTTAATCCGTGCTATGAGCGCGCCTACAAGCCTGCGGTTTCTATGAGAAGCAATTACGATTTTAGGTGTAACAAAGTTGAAGATATAGATCCAATTTTGGGTTTGCAAATGATGATAGTTGCTTTAAAAAGTGGAGTCGCAATTACCAGAGCGCTTGACGCTGTTGGGTCATCTATTCCTGGAGGAAAAGGGATTTGGCTAAGGAATGTTTCTAAAGCACTACTTTCTGGAGATACTTGGATAGAAGCTTGGAGTGCTCCTTATGTGTGCTTCGATAAAAAAGATAAAAATCCATCTGCATCTTTTGTGTTAAGTATGTGGCTTAGACAGTCACTTAGAGAGTCATGGAGTTGTGGAAGTTCTCCAGTTCCTGTACTCATAGCGATTTTACAAAATTATGAGCAATCTATGCGAAACGTGGCAAAAAAAGAAAGCTCTAGGCTTTCTGTTCGTCTGCTTCTGCCTGTTGGGTTATGTTTTCTGCCAGCGTTTATTTTCGTAGGAATTTTGCCGACAGTATCTGCATTTATGTATTAATCGCAATCTAAAAATAAAAAATTTGTATCCCAATATTGGGTACATAAATAAAAGAAAAATAACAATAAAAATAACAAAAAGAAAGGTAACGGTGAGTGATTATGAGATCAATTACTGCTGCATTGTCAACATGGTATTGCATGTGTTCAATGCGAATGAATGAAGGATTAATTAAAGCTGAACAAGCATGTAATAACATGCAGAATCGTTTGAGCAAAGATTTAAAGCAGTGTGATGATGGGGCTGTTACGGCAGAATATGCTGTTGTTCTTATAGCTGCCACAGCTTTTGCTACAGTGCTTATTGCTATTGCCAAATCAGATGCTGTTCGTACAGCTATCAGTGAGCTTGTTACAAAAGCTCTACATGTTAGCTAGCTTTAAGTAAATAGTCATTTGTAAAACTGTGAAACATTGCGTGAAACTTAAAACATACTTTGAAAAACGTGATATGAAATATTTATAAAGTTTTTTTGACCGTGATGTTTATGTGATTTGTTGTGGGATTTTAACTAATGCGAAAAGAAACGAGACAAAATGGAGAATCATGTATTTTTGAACATTTTAGATAAGAGAACGACTAAGAATAATTGTCATAAGATAAATAATTCAAAAGATTCTGGGGCTGTTACCGCAGAATTTGCGATTATTCTTCCTGCAGTTGTGGTACTTGCTTTAACGTTATTTTTTGTTGGTAAATCAGTAGTAAATACAATGAATTGCCATGATGCAGCAGGTCAAGTAGCATACTATGTTGCTTCGCACCACAATTCTAAAGATGCGCAAAATATAGTATCTAAAGTATCTGGAGTTAATAGTTCTGTAAAAGTCAAATATGTTGGGAATATGGCAGATATTGTTGTAAGCTGCCCAGTTGTGCCAGACCCTTTAAAAGTATTGCCATTGTCTGTGGAAGCTCGCATTAGCCAGGTTTTAATATGAGTCAAAAAATATGTAAGCGATTAAGCATTTTGAATACGCAATATTACAGTTTTAAACATTTGCGTAGAGCAGATTGTGGTTCTGGAACTATGTTAGGCATAGGATTGGTAATAGCAATCTGCTCTATGCTTGTTGTTTGTGCGACTTTAGGGTCAATTTTGGTGCAAAAACACCGAGCTTACGCTCTTGCAAACGCATCGGCTATATCAGGTGCAGTTGCTATGAGAAATATGCAAGATGATGCATGTCAAGTTGCAGAGCGCACAGCAAAGGCAAATAATGGGAAAATAGAATCTTGTGTTGAAAAAGATGATGATGTATTAATCAGTCTAAGTGTGCCTTTACGACTTCCTATGGTTAATAAGATAAATGTAACGGCTAGAGCTGGTTTAATAGATTGTGGCTAATAAGTGTGTGGAAAATATCAAGTATTCATGCGATTGGTCATAATGTAGCATGTTAATAGGCGATTAGCATGTTAATGTCTAAATGTTTAGAATAGAACAGAAACTTTGCTCAAGTAGAGTTGAGCTAATATTCAGGTGACGGTAGGTTATAGTTATGGCACTTGCATTGTATCGAAGGTATCGTCCAGACACGTTTGAAGGAGTGATAGGACAGAATCAAGTTACCGTTCCTCTTATGAGAGCGCTAGATCAAGGCAAAATAACGCACGCCTACCTATTTTCGGGTCCACGCGGTTGTGGAAAAACAAGCTCTGCGCGTATTCTTGCTCGTTGTATTAACTGCAAAGAGGGTCCTACTTCTAAACCATGCGGAAAATGCCAAAGCTGTAAAGATCTTGCAACAGGCGGATCAGGTTCAATAGACGTTGTAGAAATAGATGCTGCAAGCCACAATGGTGTTGACGATGCTAGAGAATTACGCGAACGTGCAGGTTTCGCTCCAGCGCGCGATCGATATAAGATTTTTATTCTTGATGAAGCGCACATGGTAACTCCGCAAGGATTCAATGCTTTGCTGAAGATTGTGGAAGAGCCACCTGAGCATGTTATGTTTATTTTTGCCACTACTGAACCAGATAAGGTGATTGGAACTATACGTTCTAGAACCCACCATTATCCGTTTAGACTTGTTCCTCCAGAAGTAATGGGACCGTATTTGCAAGACATTTGCAAAAAGGAAGGTATTCAAGCGCAAAAGGGCGTTTTGCGGCTTGCTATGCGCGCTGGCGGCGGATCCATGCGAGACACATTATCTGTTTTAGATCAGCTTATGATTGGCTCAGATGATGGTGTTATCTCGTTAGATTCAGCAGTTGCTTTGCTTGGTTTTACGCCTTCTAATCTTATTGCAGATGTTATTGATGCCCTTATTGAAAAAGACGGTGCAAAATTATATGAAGTTGTACAAAAAGTGGTAGTCGGAGGATTTGACACTCGTAAGTTTGTGGAAGATCTTCTCGGACGATTGCGTGATTTGTTGCTTTTGGTTTCTGCTGGTCCAAATTGTGTTAAAAACTTGTTAGGCGATTTATCGCCAGAAGACATGCAAGATTTGCAACGACAATCAAGTCAGCTAACTTTGAGAAGCTTGTCCAAAATGGCAGAAATCGTCAATAATGCTTTTGCGGGAATGGCAAATGCGGTTTCTCCTAGAATGAATCTTGAGATTCTTATGGCTAGACTTCTTGCTGATATGCAATCTAGTACTACTGCGCAGGAACCATTTTCTAAAGCCACTAATCAATCTCTTGCAAAGTCCTCCTCGCATCCTGCATCTTCTGCAAGGCATTTTATTGGTTCAAATTCTGCTGTAAATTCAGTTAATCCTGTTAATCCAGTAAATCCAGTAAAAATTGCTGAAAATCCTTCGGTAATTCTTGATGATAAATCTGAAATCAACAATAACACGCAAGCGAATTGGTCAACTGCAACCGTTGAAAAACAGACAACACAAGAGCTTGACGTGGACGAAACTTGGGATAATCTGGTTAAAAATCTGCCAGACGATGTTCGTGAATACGTAGAGAGAGATCGCGTTCCAAAAGTTAGATTAGACGATGGAAATGCAGCAAAAAGAAGGCTTGTATTAACTTTTGACCAGCCTATAAGCCAACATGCTTTTGCGCTCGCGATTTGCACAACAGAACCTTACGATGGTAAAAAAGTGCCAGTTGTGGTTATGAACAAAGTAAAAGACGCATTTGGAAAAAACGTTGCAATAGCGCCAGATTTAGTAGCTGCAAACGGCGAAAAAGTGGAGTCTGTTGCAAGAATGACTCCGCAACGACTAGCACAAGTTAAGCGAGACTTGCTTATGCGAAAAGCTGGAATCGTAAAAGGATTCGGAAAAATAATCGAGAAAAGTTCTGATTCAAATTCAAATAATTCGAATTCCAGTAGCGATGATGCTGGCTCTAGTGACGATTCAAGTGCTGGTGCGGAGGCTTGCGACTCATCTGGTTCTGCAATTTCAGAAAGTGCTTTAGATTTAGATATTGAGAAAGATGACGCATGGGCAGGTATGGGATCTGCTCCAATGGGAGATGCGATTGCTGCATTGCAGAATGCAGATTTTAATGCTGGAGTAGTAAACTCTTCAGAAAACGCAGATAACGTTGCATCAAACGCGCAGCAATGGGGTCAAAAGTCGCAGATAAGTCAGCAAAATTTGCAGCGCGCAAATTCAGAATCGCATGTAGACAATGAGTCAAAAGCGCGAATCTCTAATGGTGTAAACGGCGCCCAAGAAGACGAATGCTCCATGCAGGACGAATCGTTAGAGTCTGCAACCAATTTGAGCATAGATGATTTAGAGAAGATGTTCGAGGTGAAATCTGTAAAAGAATTCGCTGCAAGTGATCCAAAAAATCCTAAAAATGCAGGATTACACAAGCGAAAGCAAGAGGAGTAAGTAAAAGTGCATAACGTGTCATCGTATGACGGTGCAATAGGCAGAGTTATTGATGCGTTCTCTAAGCTTCCAGGAATAGGACCAAAAGGCGCGCAGCGAATTGCATTCTATATACTTTCATCATCTGATGTACAAACGCAGGATTTAATTGACGCAATCAGTGACTTGCGCGAGAATGTGCGATTTTGTGAAATTTGCGGAAACGTTTGCGAGCAAAGCCCTTGTGTTATTTGCCAAGATCCGCGCAGAGATCACACAAAAATATGCGTTGTAGAAGAGCCAAAAGACATTATGAGTATTGAGCGAACTCACGAATACGCTGGCGTTTATCACGTTTTGGGCGGTGCCATTAATCCAATGGCAAATGTGGGTCCTGCAGATTTGAAAATAACGCAACTGCTTGAGCGTCTAAAAGACGCGCAAGTAAAAGAAATTATTTTAGCGCTCGATCCAAATATCGAAGGAGAAGCTACAGTAACTTATTTAGCACGTTTGCTTGAGCCGCTTGACATAAGTATTACGCGACTTGCAAGCGGATTGCCGGTTGGTGGAGACTTAGAGTATGCAGACGAGATAACTCTTGGTCGCGCATTTGCAGGAAGACAAGAAGTATAGAAGATTTGTGAATTCATAAGCAAACGCGTTTGATAAGTCGCAAGAAACCGCTTGTTGTATATACGCCACTAATAATATCTCTAAAACTAAAAATAAATAGAGCACAGTTGATAGTCTAATTTTAGATTAGTCTTATTTGGATTAATTCTTATTGCATTAGCGTGCTTTAGATAATAGTGACGGCTGAACATAAGGGGTTACAGTGGCTCTTATAGTGCAGAAATACGGTGGATCGTCCGTAGAAGATACGGACGCAATTCAGCGTGTAGCCAAAAGGATTCTTGATACAAAAGCTGCTGGTAACGATGTTGCTGTTGTCGTTTCCGCTATGGGAGATACCACAGACGACTTGATTGACCAAGCAATGAGTGTAAATGCGCATCCTCCTGCTAGAGAGATGGATATGCTTATGACTGCAGGAGAGCGTATTTCCATGAGTCTTCTAGCAATGGCTATTCATGCTCAAGGCTCGCACGCATACTCTTTTACTGGTTCTCAAGCTGGATTTATGACAGACGCGCAATTTGGAGCAGCTCATATTCGCGCTGTTAAGCCAGATCGTGTTCAGCATGCGCTTAAAAAAGGCAGTGTTGCTATTGTTGCAGGATTCCAAGGAATCAGCGAGATTGGTGACGACACAACGCTTGGTAGAGGCGGATCAGACACTTCGGCAGTGGCGCTTGCTGTTGCTCTTGGAGCAGATGTTTGCGAGATTTACAAAGATGTTGATGGCGTATTTACGGCAGATCCTCGAATTGTTCCAACCGCAAAGCGAATTCCTGTTATCGATTATGATTCAATGCTTGAGATGTCATCTTGCGGATCTCGAGTGTTAGCTTTGAGATGCGTTGAATACGCACAAAGATTCAGTATGCCTCTTCATGTTCGCAGCTCGTTTTCGCACAGAAACGGAACATTAATTGTGCCGAGTGGAGTAAATCCAAAGAGCTTGCCGAATTTAAACTAATTATTTATTAAAGAAGACACAAGCATAACAACAGACAGAACGCATAGGCAATAGACATAAGGCGGCAAAAATGGCAAATAAAATAACAAATGTAGACATTCGCTCAACAATGGGCGATTTATTCCCAGACTTAGGCCCAGAGACCCCTGTGATTTCTGGCGTTGCACACGATAGAAGCGAATCTATGATTACTCTTCGAGGCGTTCCCGATAAGCCTGGAAACGCTGCAAAGGTGTTTACAACTCTTGCTGCTGCAGACGTTAACATAGACATGATTGCTCAGGCAAGCGCATCCACCGAAACGGCTGACATATCGCTTACGGCTCCAAGCTCGTCCCTAGACGCCGTTTGCAAGGTTTTGCAGGGCGCGCGCGGCGAATTGCAGTTTACGTCTATGGACGTGGACCCTTCTGTTGGCAAAGTCGCAGTTGTTGGCGTTGGAATGAAAACCTATTCTGGTCTCGCAGCAACCTTCTTTACAGCGCTAAGCGATCACGGTATTAATATTCTTATGATTTCTACATCAGAAATTCGTATTGCAGCGATTGTTCCAGTAAAACAGCTTGACGAAGCGGTTCGTGCGCTTCACACAGCCTACGGATTAGACGCAAGCAAAGTCGAAGCTGTTGTTTATGGAGGAAGCGGACGCTAATCGCGCGCAAAAATTACGCAAAAATCACGCTTAAATAATCGCAAAAATCAAAGAAAATCGCAAAAACACGCAAAATAAGGGAGACAAAATGGCAATTATAAGCAACAAAGGCGTAAACCTTGCGGTTTTAGGCGCCACTGGCCAAGTTGGAATGGTTATGCGCCGCGTATTAGACGAGCGCGATTTTCCAATTAAAAACTTGCGATTTTTGGCTTCCGCACACTCCGCTGGAACTGTTTTGAAATATCGCAGCAAAGATGTTGTTGTAGAAGATGTAGAAAAAGCAGATTTAAGTGGAATTGACATTGCGATTTTCTCCGCAGGCGGCGGAACATCCAAAGTGTGGGCACCGCGATTTGCAGATGCGGGTGCAATAGTAATAGATAATTCTTCTCAATGGCGTATGCATAACGATGTGCCTCTTGTAGTTGCAGAAGTAAATCCAGAAGATTTAAATGATATTCCGCGTGGGATTGTTGCCAACCCTAATTGCACAACAATGGCGTGCATGCCTGTTTTAAAGCCGCTTTCCGATGCTTTTGGCTTAAAGCGACTTATTGTATCTTCTTATCAAGCGGTTTCTGGAGCTGGCAGAGCTGGAGCGTTGCAGCTTATGAACGAAGCGCAAGCTGCCTTAGATCAGGGCGCGGATAAGCTTGTGTTTGATGGGGATGCTATTGATTTTCCGCAACCAACAAAAGTTGCGCGCACAATCGCATTTAACGTTGTGCCATTCATTGGTGCGATTGTTGAGGATGGTTCGCAAGAAACCGACGAGGAGCAAAAGCTCCGCAATGAAAGTCGTAAGATTCTGCATCTGCCAAAGCTTGCAGCAAGCTGCACATGCGTGCGCGTAGGCGTTTTTACAGGTCACGGAATGAGCATTAATGCCGAATTTGAGTGCGATGTAACTCCAGATATGGCTCGCGAAGTGCTAAAATCGGCCGCTGGCGTTGCGCTAGATGATATTCCTACTCCTCAGCTTGCTGCAGGAAAATCCGCGAGCTATGTTGGGCGTATTCGCCAAGATCAAGCGGTTGATGGAAAGCGTGGATTGGCAATGTTTATTACAAATGACAATCTTCGTAAGGGTGCTGCTCTTAATGCTGTGCAATTGGCGGAAATCGTAGCTAAAAAACGACACTTTGTGGATTGATTAGACCTGCGCGAATTCGCTATTATAAAAAATTTTACGTAAAATGTAATTATGTCTATAGCTTCGCAAGAAATACAAAAGCAGCTTGATCGTATTGTTGCTCTTGGCTACCCAGATGTTGCAGATATGAGTGCTGCATCGTTTCGTGCTTTAGCTTTGCCGCTTATTCGCGCTCTTGATCAAAGCGATTTGGGTACTAATATTCTTCTTGTGCCTACTCGTGAGCTAGTTTCGCCAGAATCCTTAATTTCTAGGACGAGTATTGATCGTATGGCTGGTTTTACAACAATGCCGCCTAGAGATATAGCTAGTTTCCTGCCACAAGATGGTTTTGAGCCTCCAGAAGGTCCGTTTTACTTGGCATTAGACCCTCATACAGGTACATCGTATTTGAATCGTGAGCCAGATGTTGCCAGAAAACTTATAGATTCAGACGAGCGTCTTCCTTTGACTTTAGAAGAAGGATTGGCGGTTGTTACTCAGCATCCAGACTGGCTTGAAATAAAAAATGGTTTTAATCTTCTTGGGTCTAAAAGTTCCGATGGAAGAGTGCCGAGTATTTGGATGAGTCAAGGTGCTCCTCGTCTTGGAGCTGTATGGCCAAATTCAAGGCATACTTGGCTTGGCAACGCGTATTGTACAGCACGTCGTGGCGTATCTCTATTCCAATGAAGAGTATTAAATATTAATCTAATAAATAGAGTATTAAATATTAATCTAATAAATTAAGAAGTTGATAGAAAAAGCGTCATTAGGTAGTAAGTAAGCAAGGTGTATTGTGGCATACATAACTTTTGATCATGTTGTAAAAGAGTATCCATCTGGATCAAGTGTTGTGCGCGCTCTAGATGATGCTAGTTTTACAGCCGAGCGCGGTAAGCTCACCGTAATACTAGGGGCTTCGGGCGCAGGTAAAACTACAGCATTGAATATTTTAGGCGGTATGGATACGGCAACAAGCGGTAGCGTAACTGTTGGTGATTTAAATATTACAAAGCTAAATGGTCGTGGGCTTGTAAAGTATCGAAGAGAAGATATTGGTTTTGTTTTTCAATTCTATAATCTTGTTCCAAACTTGACGGCGTTAGAAAACGTGGAGCTTGCTTCACAAATTTGTTCAGATCATTTTGATCCAGCTCAAACACTTATTGACGTAGGTTTGGAAAAAAGACTTAATAATTTCCCAGCACAACTTTCTGGAGGCGAACAGCAGCGAGTTTCTATTGCGCGCGCACTTGCCAAAAAGCCTAAGTTGCTTTTATGCGATGAGCCTACGGGTGCGTTAGATTATGAAACCGGAAAAGCTGTTTTGCAATTATTGCAAGATATTTGCCAAAAAGAAGGAATGACGGTTCTTATTATTACTCATAATGCTGCTATTGCTCCTATGGCTCATAAAGTTGTGAGATTCCATTCTGGAAAAGTCGTGAGCGAAACAATACAAGAAAATCCTACGGCAATTGCAGATATTGAATGGTGATTTGTAGAGTGGTGGTTTGTAGTGAGTAGCGAAACTGTAAAATCTAAGAAAATCAAGCGTAAATATGCGATTAGTAATAAGCGCTCACGCTCTATTTTTCCAATGGTTTTTATTAGTGCTATTAGAATGTGGGTTCACGAATGGCGTCGTTTTTGCATACTAGCAGTTATAGCAATGCTTGGCGTTGCTGTTATGACTGGCATTTATGCAGGATGCAACGATATGCTTCTTGGAGCAAATGACACTTACTCTAAGCTCAAAGCTTACGACCTACAAATTGTTTCTACGCTTGGTTTGACTGACAAAGATGTTAAAGCAATCAAAAAATTGCCATTTGTTAGTGAAGCAGAGGCGGGAAAGTCGTTTAAAGCTACTGCTCATCCTTCGAATAATGCCAATTTGTCTTATGCAATGAACGTTGTGCAATATAATCACAATGTTAAAAAACTGAATCGTCTGCATTTGATGCGTGGCAATATGCCAACAAACAATCGTCAAGCTGTGGTAACTGAACGATTTTTGCACGATAGCGGATTGCGCATTGGTAGCACACTGTTTTTGAGTATGCAACAAGTCGCTAATCAGCCTAATTCGTCTAATCAACCGATTCAAAATCAAAAATATAAGCTTCTAATTACAGGAAGCGTGTTAGACGTAAACGATTTGGATAATCCAAACGGGTATCAATCAAAAGCTTTCCGCAATTCCGTAATATCACGCTACCCTATTTTTACCTCTGCGATTACTGAAAGCACAAATAATCTTCCATACACAGCTATATATGTGCGCCTAAATGAGGCTCGACGCGTTAACGATTTTTCGCAAAAGTATCGCGCAATTGTGGCAAATGCTTCAAACCAGATTAAAGACAGTGTGCAAAGCGATTGCCAAGAGGCGCGCACAAATCAGGTTGTAAAAGACCAGACTAATCAACAAGTAGATCAAACTATAGCCAATATGCCAATGCTTAAAAACGCTCCCGACTCGGTTTTAGCTAAGGCTCGCGCGCAAATTTACGCAAAAATTAAGCCAGAAGTGCAAAAGCATGTTCCTCAAGCAAGATGGCATATTTTTGCTCGCATATCAAACGGGAGCTATACTCGCTTGCGTTCTGATGTTGCCTCGATTCAATCTCTTGGATACGCTTTCCCAGTGCTTTTTCTTGTGGTGGCAATGATGATGAGCCTAACAGCCATGGCAAGAATGGTAGAAGAAGAACGAGGACTAATTGGAACATACTTAAGCTTAGGTTATGGACGTTGCGCAGCAATAACAAGGCACGCTTTCTTTGCGATTTTTGCCTGTCTAGTAGGCGGCGGAATTGGCGATATTCTAGGATTCTTAGCAATTCCATCTTTACTACTTAAGATTTTGCGCGGATTGTACACAGTTCCAGGAGTTGTTTTACGATACGATTGGCTTTATGGTTCGATTTGTGTACTCGCGTTTGTAATACCAGTTGCAATATGCACAATAATCGTAAGCTGGAGGGAGACAAGGCAAGTACCATCGGCATTATTGCGTCCAAAATCTCCAAAAGCTGGCGCTCGCGTGCTTCTTGAACATTTACCTTTTATCTGGAATTGTCTAAGTTTCCTCAACAAAGTATCTATAAGGAATCTGGCTCGTTTTAAAGGCAGACTATTTATGACGATTGGCGGTGTAGCTGGTTGCACGGCATTAATCGTGTGTGCTTTAGCATTAAACGATACTGTAGCCACTCTTGGAATCCGCCAATATGACGGCATTTACCGCTACGATATGATTTCTATTTCCACTCCAGATGCATTTCAAAATATGAAGAAAAGTGTGCAAAAAGATAAATCCAGCAATCTTGTTGATACCATTTTGCCTGCCTACATTAGCTCTGGAGAAATCGCAAAAAGCGATGCAGATAATGGTAAATCTAATAGCAATTCCAATAACAATTCGCATAATAAAATCGTTGGAGATTCTGAAAGCGTACAAATCGTAGTTGTTAAAGATGCCGCAGCTTTGTCTAATATGGTTCGTCTACAAGATGTTAACAATAATTTGCAAAATATTTCACTTAATGATGATGGTCCGCTTCTTTCACAGAGTGCAGCATCGTCGTTGGGAATTGCGAGCGGAAACTATATTACAATAACAAACTCCAGTTTTAAGCGCGCAAAAGTGAAGTTGCGTGCAATCGTGCGTAATCTTATTGGTTCAAATATTTATATGACTTCTCGCTGCTATGAAAGAATATTCGGTTTTAAAAATGGGAAAAATGTTAAGAATAATGCGCTAATTATGCGTCTTCGTGGAGACGATGATGCAAGAATGCGTTACGCAGACCATGTGGCAGATAGGGGTGGCGTGTTAGCTGTTATGAACATTACGCGCATGAAACATTCGTTTAGCTTTGATTTAATGAATGCTGTGGTTGCGCTTATAGTAACTCTTGCAGCAGGTTTGGCGTTAGCTGTGCTGTTTACATTGGCAAGCACTAATATTTCGGAACGTGCGCGAGAGATGGCAACTTTAAAGGTTCTTGGCTTTTATCGTAGAGAAGTTCATGCTTACGTGCATAAGGAGATGCTTACTCTTACTGTAATTGGTATTCTTGTTGGTTTGCCTCTTGGAAGATTGGTTGCAGGCTTGTTAACAAATGCTTTGCGCATGCCTTCTCTGTATTTTGAGGTTGAAGTGTCTCCATTAAGCTATGTTATTGCTGGCTTTGCAACGCTGATCTTTGCTTTAATTGTTCAATGGTCAACTAATCCCGCGTTGGACCGCATTGACCCTGTTAGTTCGCTTAAAAGTGTTGAATAAAGTTGAATAATGAAATTCAAATATTTACGGGTTCTTATAAAATTGAAAGCTCACGCCTAAAAGAATGGAGTTATAGCAATGAGTGATATTGACCAAACTAACAATGGTCACACTAACAAGATGGAGCGCAGCCTTACAAAAAGACACGTGCAATTCATTGCTATAGGCGGAACAATCGGCACGGGACTATTCTTAGGTTCTGGCAAATCCATTAGTCTTACGGGTCCAAGCATTATGCTTGTGTACATAATTGTTGGTTTAATCATGTTTTTGCTTATGCGCGGCATTGGCGAACTTATGTACAAGGATCCAAATCAGCACACTTTTATTAGTTTTATTACTAAATACTTGGGCAAAGGCTGGGGCGATTTTGCAGGATGGTCGTATTGGATAGTGCTTGTGCTTATTGGCATGAGTGAGATTACGGCTGTAAGTACGTATTGTGTTACATTTTTCCAAACTTTTGGCATAGACGTTAGCAGCTGGAAATGGCTTATAGAAATAGCGTTTTTGGCTGCTTTAGTGTGCATAAATCTGGTTGCTGTTAAGCTATTTGGCGAAACAGAGTTTTGGTTCTCAATGATTAAAATCACGTTGATTGTGGCTCTTATTGCAACTGCTGCAGTTATGGTTATTATTGGCTACCATTACCCTGCAACACAGATTAGCGGCGTTGCAAATCCTGCAGGCCACGCAGGCTTTGACAATATTTTCAACAACTTCTCGCTTATGCCAAATGGATGGTTGGCATTTTTGATGAGTTTCCAAATGGTGTTCTACGCATACCAGCTTATTGAGTTTGTAGGCGTTACGGTTTCGGAAACTAAGAATCCTCGCCAAGTTTTGCCAAAGGCAATCAACGAGATTATTATGCGAATCTTGATTTTCTACGTTGGAGCGCTTGCTTCAATCATGCTAATTGTTCCTTGGCAACAATTTAAAGCTACCGATTCTAAAGGCGTTTATATGTCTCCGTTTATAATGGTTTTCCAATATGCGGGGCTTCATTGGGCTTCGGCGCTTGTGTTCTTTGTGGTAATAACAGCCGCATCTTCTGCGCTTAATTCGCTGCTTTATTCTGCAGGAAGGCATATGTATCAAATTGCGCTAGAATCTAATTCTCCTGTTCTTTCACATTTGCGCAAAGTTTCGCGCACTAAAGTTCCTGCACGAGCAATCATTTTTTCTGCTGCGCTAATCCTGTTCTCTCCGATTATTAACTCAATTCCTGGAGTGCATGGCGCGTTTATTGTGTTTGCTTCTGCGTCTTCGGCAGTAATAATCATGATTTACATTTTGATTATGGTTACGCACAGAAAGTACCGCGCTTCTGCTGATTTTATGCCAGATGGTTTTGTTATGCCGCATTATAAGCTGCTTAATTCTCTTACTATTGCATTCTTTGTGTTTGTGTACATAACGCTGTTTATTAGCGAAGACACTCGCGGATCGGCAATTGGCGGCATTATTTGGCTCTTGCTTTTTGGAGGCTATTGCGCGTTGCATCAGCGCTGGCAGAATCGCGATTTAGCGGCGGCTTTGGGCAGATAGTTTTTGTGCAAGTAGTTACGCGATTTATGCTACGCTTTTTGTGTGCGAATTATTGTTGCGGATTGTAGTGCAGAATATACGGGTAGGCTTAATGCAAGTCTTCCAGTGGCTAAGCGCGTGTTGCTTATTAAGGCTGATGGTAGTGTACTGATTTTTTCAGAGTTAGGGTCCTATAAGCCACTTAATTGGATGGTTGCTCCTTGTACTATGCGCGTTATTGATGGAAATGTTTCTAAAGATAACGATTGTTCTTGTGAAGACGACGATTCGAGTTCTGTTTCTTCAGATGGTGCTGTCGGCGCTTGTAGCACGGAGGCTTTCGACTTTTCGCGCGTTTTTGGCGATGGAACTGTTTTAAAAATTGCTGCAAAAAAGGGCAATGACCTGCTTCGCATTGTTCTGCAACACGTTTATAGCGATTCTTCGTATGATTTAGGCACAGACCCAGGTCTTGTTAAAGATGGTGTAGAAGACCATTTGCAGCGCTACTTAGCTGAGCAAATTGAGCGTATTGGCGATGGTGCTACATTGGTTCGCCGAGAATATCCTACTGCTATTGGCCCCGTGGATATTATGGCGCAGGATTCAAACGGTGTTCATGTTGCTATTGAGATTAAGCGACACGGTGGTATTGATGGTGTTGAGCAGCTTACTCGTTACTGTGAGTTGTTGAATCGAGACCCGTTGCTTAAACCAGTTCGAGGTATTTTTGCTGCGCAGACTATTAGCCCGCAAGCGCGAGTTTTGGCTGAGGATCGTGGCTTTACTTGCTTAATCCTCGATTACGATGAAATGCGCGGTGTTGAGTCTAACGATCTTCGCCTGTTTTAGCTTAGCGATTTTTTGCTTTATCTGTAATTTATTACGAAATTTACGTAAATTTACGTATAAAAATGCCGCGCAAGATTTATTCAAGCGCGGCATGATTCGATTGGTAATTAATCACTAAGAGAATTAATCATTAAGAGATTAATAGATCAGGAAGCATAGAGAATATCTACAACAAAGTAAAGCGTTGAATTTGCAGGAATTGTTACATTTCCTTGTGCATCCTTCTTATCTTCTTTGCCATAGCCATCTTCTGGAGGAATTACCAAAAGAACTTGAGATCCGACTTTCTTCCCAGCTAAGCCTTTAGTCCATCCTGGAATCACTTGACCTGCAAGAGAGAAGTCTGCAGGCGTGCCGCGCTTCCATGACGAATCAAATTGATGCAATTTGCCGTCTTTATCGATAGTCCAGCCAGTGTAATGAGCGGTTACAGTGCTTTCTTTGGTCACCTCTTTACCAGTTCCTTCAATCAAAGTTTGAGAAACCAACTTTCCATCTGGCACGTAGTTATTCTTATCTAACGATGGTTCTCCAGATTTACTCAGAGTTACTTTCGGCAGATTTTCAGGGATATCCTTAACTTTATTGCCTGTTGCGCGTTCAAGAGATTTCATTGAAGAAACAAGAGTTAACACCATTACGTACGCATCTTGCTTAGTTTGCGGATTTGCAGGCACACCAAATGCAATCGTGGAATTAATTTTTCTTCCCTTAAACAGTGCATAATAAGGTTTACTCGTAACGCCTTTTTTAACAACGATTGAGCAATCTGGTTTGCCTTGTTTCCATGTGTTCATAAGCTCTTTGCCGTTTTTAGCATTGTACACAATGCCATTAGCGCATACGCGACTATTTTCTTGGATTTTAGCACCGTTTCCGTTTTGCAAAATGGCGTAAGAATTTGGCTTTACGTCTATAGGAGTAGTTATATCGACCTTTGGTTGTTTGCCTAAAGTTCCACTAGCCTTAACGCCGCCTAAAACTTGCATTCCAGCAGCATTCGCGGCTGGGTCTGCCATTCCGTTATCATTCGTGCTATTCCCGCTGCAAGATGCCATTGTAAAACACAAGGCTGCAGCGCTAATTGTGCTAATTGCGCGTATTGCAAAAGATTTGATTGTGTATAATCTGGTTTTTCTCATAGGTTTAAGACTATCGCTTGAGTCTGATTTTAATTATTCAGTAGCAAATATATTAAATATTACGAAGAATTGTAAAAGATTAATAAATATAACAATCGATTAATTATAAAAGATTATGAAAGATTGTAGAATAGATAGGAGCAAATACGATATGACGATTATTAAGGCGAATATCAAAAAGAATTCATGCTCTGATTACAAGCATAATGCATGATTTATTGCTGATTAGGATGCAGAAAGAGGTTTGATGCAACGACCTACAAAACGAGCTAAGTTTATGCGAGGAATCGTGGCACCTATTTTTGGGTTGCTTGCTGTGCTTAGTATTGTTCTTGGTGTTCTTAATGCCACAGTTTGGAAGCCAAACTCTATTGTTTCGGCTCATACAAACGTGTATGGTTCAAGATACATTGTTACGGATCCAGGTGTTTTAAATCTTGTGGATTACCGCGTAAAAATTAGTGTTGCGGCTCTTAATACTCGTAAGCCGATTTGTGTAGCAGTTGGTTTGGCTAAAGATGTTCGTGGGTGGACTCGTGGCTACTCTGTACAGAGAATAACTGGTTTGCAAGATTGGGAGAATCTTTCTACTGTCCCTATGAAGGCGGATGATTCTGCAAAGTCAGATGTGAATAACAAAAATTCTGTAGATTCCGCGAATAACTCTGATTCTAAGGCTTCTAAAGATGTAGATTTTAAAGATTCAGATTTGTGGACTAATGCTACTTGCCAAATGGGTTTGGCTAAATTGTTTGTTAATGCGGAAGATTTTGAACAATCTGAGAACATTGTTCCTGGAGATTTGAGCAGTGGCAATGCTGTAAATCAAGAAAATCAAGCAAATCAAGAAAATAGCCAGTCGAATCATCAAAAAGTTTCATCCGCATTGCGTGCAAGGATTTCTCGACGCGTGCTGATTATTGACTTAGGTAAAAATTCTCCTGAAGCATTCGTAGAGTTTCGTTGGCGTAGACACAATCTTCCAGATTTTGCAACTCCTTTGTATTTTGTTGGAGCACTGTTTGCTCTGCTTTGTGTCCTTTCTGCTTCTGTGTTCGCTATGGCTCCACATCGCAGGCGTAATAAGCGTTTGGTGGCTAGTAGAAGTGGTCTTATTACTGTAGAAAGTGTCTCCAGAGACGAAGAAGTTAAATTCTCAGATGCTTTTGCTGGCACAATGGCTAGTATTTTTGGCAGTTTTGCTAAAGATAAGAAGTCAAGGCATAAAGGTTCTTCAGCTTCTCATGCTCGTCATGGTTCTCATTCAAAAACTCGTGTTGCAAAGTCGCAAGCAACCGTGGATTTGTCTGTAAACGTAAAGTCTGGTTTAAATTCTTCTCCAACTCCATCTTTGGATGAAACTGCTGTGATTTCTAAAGAAGATTTGCAGTCTTATTTTGCTCGTTTTGCTAGTGAATCATTCTCGGATGTTTCCAAGAATAATAGCGATTCGTCTACTGTTTTAGAAGTTTCTGATGTTTCTTCTGATAAATCTTCCTATGATTCTTTTAAAGATGAAGATGCTATACGTGATTCCAAAGATTCTTTGAATGATGATTCTAATAAAAAGCAATCTTCAAAGGAATATTCAGGGAATAGTAGCAATAATAATTCTAGAAAGTCGAGTCATAGCAATCGCGGCAACCGCAATAGTAGATATGGTAGAAGAAATCGTGATTCGCATGACAATCAAGATGGTCGTTCTAGTAGTAGAGATGTAGAAAATCGCAAATATAGGGATAATCGTAGTAAATCAGCGGAGGCTTGCGACTCAAGCAATGAAAAGTCAAATAATCGCAGCAAGTCGCGAAATCAAGGGAATAATCGTGATTTGAGTAATCATCGCGACCAGCGTAAGAATAGTCAGAATAATCAGCATAGTCAGCGCGGGCAAAAATATGGCAAAAATCGTCGATCTAACGAATTAGATAATCGTAATAGAAATAGCGGCGAAAATAATGCAAATAACAGAAACGCTGGTGGCAACACGAATTCAAACTATAACCAGAATCGTAAGCGTAAAAATAATGCGCGTGGAAATGAGCAAAAGTGAGTGTGGAAAGTAAGTATGACTATGTTTTATGCGCATAAAATCAAATATTATGTAAGATTTACATTCGCTACAATAATGACGCTAATTATGTGTTTTGCTCTTAGCGCTTGCGATGGTCAAGTTCCTAAAGCCGCTGAGGGGCATAGCACAAAGGAACTTCCAAACGTAACGTCTATTAGAGAAAAAGATATACGTTTAAGAGTTTTGAGGTCTCTAGAGCGCGCGAATGAAGAGAAGAATTCTAGTAATCTTGATTGCTATATGAGTGGTCCTGCAATGCTTGTGCGAACTAGTGAGCTTGCGATTGCGGCTAAAACAGGAAAATTGGATCCAAAAACAACAATTCCTCGTGAAGTTGCTCAGACTATTGTGCCTACGAATGCAAACTGGCCTCGTGATTTGATGACGATTACTACTACAACAAAAGACCAGCAGTCTAAGAGATTGTTGGTGATCCGTCAGGATAGGGCACGCTCAAACTATAAATTGTGGGCAGTTGCAAGACTGTTCCCTGGTGTGCGTCTGCCAAAATTCCCTGTTTCTTCAATCGGTGCTTCAATGGGTAAAGCAAATGATTCTGGCCTTGTTATGACTCCTCATGCGGCAGCAGCGGCTTATGCTGATGTTCTGCAGCAAGGAGAATCTAGTAAATTTGCAAAGAGTTTTGCTAGTGATTATTTGCGCGCAAAATTAGCAGAATTATCTAAGACTGTTCAAGCAGGAATGGAGCGAAACAAAGGTTCTCAGGAACAGGTTTTTACTTCAGTTCCAAATCAGATTAGCGTTATGCGCGCAAGCGATGGTAGTGATTTAGTGGTTGCGCGTATTGACTCCGTGTGGACTAGAAGAGCTGGAGAAGGTCGAGAATCAAGACCAGCGTCTGACGAGGAGAAAGCTTTGTTTGGAAATGCTAAGGCTACTTCTACAATGCGTGTAACTTACGTAAATGTTGTAGCAATGGTTGTTCCACCAGCTGGCTCTAATGCGCAGATTGTTCCTGTGGGAGCGGAGCGTCAGCCTATAAAGGTAGAAGCCCTGTAAGCAGTTGTATAAGCAATATAAGAAATGTAAGCAAAGTTGTAAGCAATATAAGCAAAAGAGGAAATTATGGTTGATTCACAATCAATGGGTATGAACCCAGGCGGCTTCTCTCTGGCTGGAGCAGTGGACTTGGAAGGTGTAAAGCGCAAAGCAGAAGCTCTTGTAAAACGAGAAGCGGCTGAAAAGTCAGGAAAACCTCAGTCTAAGATGCCGTCTGCTGGTGGGTATGTGATTGATGTTAATGAACAAACTTTTCAGGCGATGGTTCAGACCTCTGTAAGTTTTCCAATTATTTTGCTTGTATGGCAAAAAAGCGATGAAACTTCTTACGATTTAGCACAAAAACTTGCGGATTCTATTACTGCGTTAGATGGCAGAATGCAGCTTGCTCGTATTGATGCGGATGAAAGCCCATCAATTGCTCAAGCTTTACGCGCACAGCAGCTTCCAGCTGTATATGGATTGGTTGGAGGCAGACCAATGCCTATTTGTCAGGGATTGCCTAGTGCAGATGAGTTGCAGCAGATTTGTAATGATATTCTGCCTCAGCTGGTTAAAGTTGCGGAAAAATCTGGTGTAGCTGGGATGGCTCCTTATGTTGATTCAGTTGATTCTGCAGGTGATTCTACGGATGCGTCAGGTGTTGGTGTAGGTGATGATTCTGCGGTTGCTGGCGACTCTTCTGACGTTCCGCCAGAACATAAAATTGCTCATGAGGCGGCTATGAATGGCGATTATGCTTTAGCTGCAAGTGAGTATGAAAAAGTATTGCAGGCTAACCCGAATGATTCTTTGGCATCTCGCGAACGCGCTAAAGCATTGCTTCTTGGCAGAAATGCAAATACAAATGTTGATGCAGTTCGTAAGGCTGCTGGCGATAATCCTGGTGATGCTTCCGCTCAGCTTGCTGTAGCAGATGTAGATATGATTGATGGTCATATTGAAGATGCTTTTAGTAGGCTTCTTGATTTTCTTGCTGGTCATCGTGATAGTGCAGATGTTATTAAAGAACGTATGCTTGAGTATTTTGCGATGCTTCCAGCTGGAGATGAGCGTTTGAATCGTGCGCGTCGTCGCTTAGCAGTTCTCCTGTACTGATATACCACGCAAAAGACTGCGCCAACTAAAAAGATTAAAAGAAAAGCCAAGATTCGCATTCGTGAGAAATATGCGACTCTTGGCTTTCTAGTAGCGGGGCATGGATTTGAACCATGGACCTCTGGGTTATGAGCCCAGCGAGCTACCGAGCTGCTCCACCCCGCGTCGGCTACTTTTAGCAGCTCTATCTACGATAGGTGCAAATTGTGATTTGTCAAGTTCTCGGCGTGTTTCTCTCGTAAATTTCTCGCGTAAATAGTTTAATTCTAAACAAATGTGGAGTATAATAAACAAGTGACTAAAGCGAGTTATTAAGAATTTGCATGTTTGCTATAATCGCAACACTCGTTAATAATCAGCAATATAACTCAAATATAACTCAAATGTACAAACTAAGAGTAGAATCAGCTTTTTAGAGATATATTTTCGTTTCGCGCATATATCAACGAATGAATTTACAGGATTTACGGTTTTACAAACTAGCTTGTGAATAACTTTATATTTAACGCAGCTGTATTGTAAAAGAGTCCTACAAGGAGGCACGAATGAGTGGAGCTATCGAAGTTTTAGCGAAAGCTGCGCATATAAATGTTGCGGCGCTGCTAGCTTCAGCAAAGCCAGAGATGCCAAGCATTAATGACTTTTTGCCGCCAGAGATTTTATTCCAAGGCACACCTTTTGCAATGAATCGAATTGTTATGGTGCGTCTTATTATGGCCGTAATCGTTATGATTATTTTTGGCATTGGCGCAGCACGCGCAAAAGTGGTTCCAGGAAGATTCCAAAGCGTACTAGAAATTCTAATGGACTTTGTGCGATTCAATATTGTGTACGAAATGATTGGCGAAGAGCGCGGCAAGCGTTATGTGCCAATGATAACAACTCTTTTTATAACAATATTCTTCTTTAATCTTTGCTCAGTTATTCCAGGCTTAAATATGGCTGCAACAGCAACTATTACAGGGCCATTAGTGTTTGCTCTTTGGGTTGTATGCCAATACTTAATCACTGGAATTAGAGAAAAAGGATTCTTAACGTTCTTCCGCGAATCCTTGTTCCCAGCAGGCGTGCCATGGCCGATTTACTTTATTCTTACGCCGTTGCAGCTGCTGGAATTGTTGATTGTGCGACCACTTTCGCTTACAATACGTTTGTTTGCGAATATGATTGCTGGCCATTTGCTGGTGGCCACTTGCCTAGTATTCACCAACTTCTTTGTGGTGGATTCCAGCAATAAACTCCTTGCCTTAGGCGGTGCATTATGGCTGCTTGGTGGCATTCTGTTTACAGTGTTCGAAATAATAGTCGCAGGCTTGCAGGCGTTTATTTTTACCGTTCTTGCATCTGTATATATTTCGGAAAGTTACCCTGAGAAAGAAGAAAAATCTGCTGTTGCTATTGCGTAAATAGGTAAAACTAATTAAAGCAAACAAATAAGTCAGGTTTGATAATCTTAGGGTTTATAACTGGTTACTGTTCCTAAAGAAAGGAAACCAATGAATAGTATCATCGCTCTCGCAGGATTGACGGGCAACCTTAGCATTCTCGGCTTTGCCGTTGCTACTCTTTCTCCTGCTATCGGAATGGCAATGGTTGTATCCAAGGCTATGGAAT
>QWCD01000307.1_pt1 | contig 25655 bp, 27 predicted proteins | sample 1972461 | NCBI WGS metagenome assembly QWCD01 (sample SAMN09866717, study PRJNA288562) | Human vaginal metagenome isolate term4_vaginal, whole genome shotgun... | isolation source: vagina | host: Homo sapiens | place: USA: California | reverse complement strand
TCCTTTAAGCGCGGTGATCGCGTTTCTCATAAAACGTTTGGCATAGGTGTTGTAAGAAGCGAAACACGCGATACCGTGGAAGTATTTTTTGAAAAGACGGGTAAAACCAAGAAGCTCATGAAAGGTTTTGCTCCTTTGGTTAAGTTAGATTAAACGCATGTCATCTTAAAACAGACACCGGTGGCATTTCTGTAAAACAATCTTAACTACGTGCCACGTATTTTGCGAAAGAGGTTATATGATTCAAACGTATGGCGTTATCGGTGCTATGAAAGTTGAAACCGAACTTCTGGTAGAACATATGCAGCAGACGCGCCGCACGCGTTTTGCGTCTATGGACTTTTTTGAAGGCGTGTTATGCGGCAAGCAAGTTGTGGTGGTTCAAAGTGGCATCGGCAAAGTAAATGCAGGTATTTGTGCTCAGATCCTGTGTAATATCTATCACGTGGACGCAATCATCAACACGGGCATAGCTGGCGCTTTGGATTTGCGCTTAACGGTTGGTGACGTTGTGGTTTCAACGGAGGTGGTGCACCACGATTTTGATGTAAGCAACTTGTCGTACCCCCTAGGACAAATTCCTGGTATGGACACACTCACCTTTAAAGCGTCTGATGAGCTTATAGTTGCTGCAGATAAAGCCATACGTTCTGCTCGTCCAGATATACACTGTTACATGGGATGCATTGCGTCAGGAGATCAATTTGTGCATACGAGTGCCCGAAAAACCGAGATTGTGCAAGCGTTTGGCGCGCTTTGTTGCGAGATGGAAGGTGCTGCAATTGGACAGACTTGCTATCTGAATCATATTCCCTTTGTTGTTATGCGCACCATTTCTGATAATGCCGATGAAGAATCGGGAGTTGATTATCCTAAGTTTGAAAAACAAACGGCGCATGATAATGCGCGGATTATTGAACACATGCTTTTGACGCTGTAAGGTAGTACCGTCAGTTATACGAGTTATGCTATATACAGTTTATGCGTGGCTTATGTTTTACGTAATGCAAATGAGGTGAGTTTGATGGAAAAGATTGCAAGTTTTACCGTTAATCACGAGCTTTTAGAGCCTGGTGTGTATGTGTCACGACGCGATACATATCCAAACACTTCGTATGAGGTAACTACCTTCGATATTCGCATGTGCGCGCCAAATCGCGAGCCTGTTATTGATACGGCGGCTTTGCATGCGCTTGAGCATATGGGAGCCACGTATCTGCGCAATAACAAAGCATGGGCGTCGCGTGTTTTATATTTTGGCCCTATGGGCTGTAGAACAGGTTTTTACCTTTTATTGTTTGGCTCATATCAAACGCAAGATGTTATTGACCTGTTGTGCGAGTTGTTTTCGAGTATGGCTACACATGAGGGTACAGTTCCAGGAGCTTTACCCAAAGAATGTGGTAACTGGCATGATAGTGATTTGCCTATGGCAAAATGGTGGGCAAAGCGTTTTCTTAAGCAAACGTTGCTTCACATAGATAACGCGCACATGAATTATCCTGCGTAAGCATCTGAGAATCTACATCATTCATATAAGACGAAGCTTAATAAAAATACCCTCAAACGATTCATTTGAGGGTAAAAATTTAAGCGTTGCTATATATGCAACATCATAGGCAAAAAATCAGTTGTTCTATACCTATGATTTACGTGCGCTTTTAGTTATCAAGCACTTTTTGAATGCCCAAGCCAATTAAATCGGGACCGGTATGAACAAGCAGTTCAGGGGTTATATCTGCATGTTCGATACCTGCTACATCTTTAATGTCGGCTTGCAAACGCTTATTAAAATGCTCGAAAAGTTCCCTGTTTTTCTCTGTTGTACAAATTGCTATACGAACCTTACCCCAGCGGTTTGCGTAATCTTCTACCAGCGCAGCAAGGGTATCGAGCGCCTTGTCCCATCCGCGCGCCTTTTTCTTGATAGCGTATGCGCCGCTCTCGTCGCAGGTAAGAATCGGCTTGATGTTTAATACCTTGCTGATGTTATAAATTGCAGCATTGATTCGTCCGCCTTTATAGACGTAATCAAGTGTTTTGGCACAGAAAAATACACGTGAATGCTCTATGTACGCTTCAATTTTTTCTTCAAGCGCTTCAAATGGAGTACCTTGTTCAATGAGTTCTACCGCACGCTCTACTACCATACCCGATACCATACCTACAAGGCGCGTATCAACAACAAGCGTGGGAAAGTCACTCATTTGGTCGGCAACCATACGCATAGTTTCATACGTTGCTGAAAGTTTGCTTGCAATCGTAAAGATTACTGCTTTGGTATAACCTGCCTCACGTGCGCTCACAAGAGCTCTGTGTATTCTGTCGGGTGAGGGTAGAGATGTAGTAGGAATTTCTTTATCTAAACGTGTAAGAATTTCTGATGAAGAAATATTCACGCAGCTCTCATATGTTGAACCGTCTGAATAGGTAATACGTTGTGGCACCACAATGATGTCGTGTGCGCGTACGAATGACTCGGCAACGTCAGAGCCAGAATCTACTATACATGCAATATGTTGATTATTCATGCATCCTCCAGTTGAGGCTAAATTATCTTTATGGGTATTTTCTCATGAATTTGATAGTTTTCTACCAAATTGCACGGTAATTCAATAACTATAAGTATACTATGTAAACAAAAAACAAACCTATCAAATAAATTCTATGTTTTAACCTTGGCATGTATCAAATTTAGAGCCGTAACGTCGACTGTTTGATAGTATATATGCATACACATTCAGGTATTTATACATTACCTCAATATAAAAGTTTAGGAGTAAGTGCACATTATGAAACAGCGTTTATCCACCACTATTAAAGAGCCTTCGGTTATTGCACGTGTTATCAAGCGAACGCCGTTTGAGGCTCTCAGCTCAGACGGTACACTTGCTGCGGCTGTTATGGTTGCAGCTGCTCTGTGCGCGGTTATTGTTGCCAATACCCCGTTATATGCCAGCGTGCATCATGCGTTTACTCAAAGCTTGGGCATTTGGATCGCCAATTTTTATGTGTCTATGACATTTGAAGCTTTCATTAACGACTTCTTAATGGCCATTTTCTTTTTACTTGTTGGTATAGAACTAAAATACGAAATGGTCGTAGGACAGCTTAGACGACCCCGTCAAGCACTCTTGCCCATGCTGGCAGCTGTTGGTGGAGTGTGTGTGCCAGCGCTTATCTATACGGCTTTTAACTGGGGAAAAAGTGTTCATGGATGGGCAATTCCTATTGCTACCGATATTGCATTTGCTCTTGGTGTTATGTCGCTTTTGGGTAAGCGCGTAGCTCCTCAGACTAAAGTCTTTTTTCAAACACTTGCTATTGCCGATGACTTATTAGCAATTGTAGTACTTGCCCTGTTTTATGGACAGAGTTTAGACGTGGTTTGGTGCGCGGCTACCCTAGGGGTTATTCTTTGTTTGGCGCTTCTTTCTCGTGCAAAAATATTTTCTGCAAAGCCATATCTTATAGTGGGTTTTGTTCTATGGATCTGTATGTATAATTCTGGCGTTCATCCTACGCTTGCAGGTGTAATTTTGGCATTTTTCTTACCAGTTAAAAGCGATATCCGTCTTTCACACCTGCATAGCTGGCTTAGCCATCAAACAAACATGCTTGATGAGCATCTAGATACAGATGTTCATATTTTAGGACAGCACGACGTAAGCTATGATGCTCAGCGCATTGAACGCATTATGCACCATGTAACTCCTCCACTTGAGCGTGTTGAAGGTTATATTTCTGTTTTAGTTAACTTTGTAATTTTGCCGATATTTGCATTTACGAATGCCCAGATTTGTTTAACGGGAACCGATTTTTCTAAAACCAATAGGTATTATATCGGTTACGTTTGTACTGGTTAAAATTGGTTTTGCTAAGCTGCCTAAGCATGTTGACTGGATTCAGATTATTGCAGTTGGTATCATGGGAGCTCTTGGCTTTACGATGTCAATTTTGATTTCTGGTTTGGCATTTGATGTACCGCAAGAAATTATGGCGGCTAAATTTGCCATCCTGATGGGTTCATGTGTTGCAAGCGTTGTGGGCATTTTGTTTGTGTTTGTTGCGCAGGCAATAAAGGCAGACGCACGCGCGAAAGCTTAGTGAAAATCATTTGAGATTTTTTATTGTCTATGGGTTGCGTGTTATTCAACGCACCCATAGACATAGCCCCAACCATGAGCAGTAATAATTGAATTTAAGTGGTCGCATAATACGCTGCGTTTATACGAGCCTCCAGGGAGCAGTTTAATAACTTCGCATAAGTCATCGCTTAAATCATCAATTTCTGCACGCATTTCAACATCAATTTTAGTCACAGAGCCAGAAGGCTTGTGCGCATATAATGCATCTACAAGCTTTTGTAGCTCACCATATTCGGCGGCACGCGCGCTGCCGCGCCTGTAAACTGCAGGATTGCAGCTATGTTGTGGAACGGTAATCTTTTTCATGAGTTCATGGTAACAAGCAAAAGGGGTTATACTTAAAAAAATGACCTGAAGGGATAAAAACCATGACTTGTACATATGAAACTATGACTTCAGACGAGCTCAAGAGCGAGATTTCTGCGCTTTCGTTACAGCTTCAGCAGTATAGGGCAATGAATCTTTCGCTTGATATGTCACGAGGAAAACCGTCATGCGCGCAAATAGAACTCTCTCGTCCGCTGCTTGATGTGGTTAACTCACAAACTCCCTTGGTAGACGGTGATGCGATCGTTGATAATTACGGATCGCCCGATGGTCTGCCGTCGACAAGAAATTTAGTGAGCAAATTGTTAGATGTTCCGCAGAAAAATGTTATTGTGTCGGGATCATCGAGCTTAAATCTTATGCACGATTTGATTGTCTATGCATTTACCCATGGTATAAGCGGTCAAGAACCTTTTTATAAGCAGGGGAAAATCACGTGGCTTTGTCCTGCTCCAGGCTACGACAGGCATTTTACTATTACCGAAAAACTTGGCTTTATCAATAAAGTTATTCCTATGAATGACGCAGGTCCCGATGTTGCCATGATTCGCGAACTTGTTGAACACGATCCGTCTGTAAAAGGTATATGGTGCAATCCTAAGTATTCTAATCCAACGGGTGTAACCTATTCTGACGAAGTGGTACGTAGTTTAGCGCAGCTTAAGCCTGCCGCGCCGGATTTTCGTATCTACTGGGATAATGCGTATGCGTTTCATTGCTTTAAGCAGCCCGATGTTAAACTTCTTAACATTTTTGATGCGCTTCGCGAGGCGCACGCGCAAAATCTGGTGTATGAGTTTGGTTCGTTTGCAAAAATCACTTTTCCAAGTTCTGCTATTGCATATGTATGTGCATCTGATGAGGATATTGCAACTATTCGTGATGCATTTATGGAAGAGCGTGTAAGCTCCGAAAAATTAAGCCAGCTTGCTCATGCACTCTACTTTAAGACGCCCCAGGATGTGTATGAGCATATGCAAAAGCACGCAAACATTATTGCACCAAGATTTGCCCTTGTAGAAGAAAAACTTTCTGCTCATCTAGGAAATCTTGGCATTGCTACGTGGTCTCATCCGCGTGGTGGCTATTTTGTTTCGCTAGATGTTATGCACGGGTGCGCAAAAAAGATCGTGTCATGTATGAAAGAGCTTGGCGTTACGCTTACTACCTGCGGTGCAACGTACCCTTATGGTAAAGATCCTCTTGATAGCAACATTCGTCTTGCGCCAACGTATCCTGCGCTTAAAGATTTAAGCTGTGCACTGGATATCTTATGTGTGGTAACAAAATTTGTATGTGCTCAACACATCCAAGAAGAGAAAAGTTGCATTTCTTAGTTTAAGTTTAATTAAGGATGGATAAGTTTGTCTCACATACAAAGAAACTATGAGTTATAGTCATATGTGTATGTCTGCTTGACGTATGTGTCTTGACAGTGCATTCTATACATTTAATTTACGTGATACACAAATGCATGGTTGCTTGTATTTTGTACGAAAGGTTTTGTTATGTTGCATATGAGCGGAGCTACGCATAAACGAGCGGCTGGTATGAAGTCAGCAGCATCGCGCAAGCGCCAACAGCAGGCTCAAAAGTTGCAGGAAGAGCGCGCTAAAAACCGCGCGAAAAGTCCCGAGCAACAAGCAAAAGATCGCAAGAAGAAATGGTTTGAGGCAGGCGTTGTTGTTTTTGGTGTGCTTATGGCATTGGGCATGATGTTGCCGTCATTGGCGCCGATTTTTTCGCATCAAGCACAGCAACAATCGCAAAAAGACGCTCAAGATAAAGCAAAAAGTGCTCAAGAACATGATGGAAATACGGATAAAAGCACATCTGGCGAATCACAGGATACTTCCACCGATGTCAAAGACGAGTTTAGCGTGCTTATTGATAAATATGAAGCTCGCCTGAAAAAAGATGACCACGATCTAGCGGCTTTACTTAATTTGGGTAATGCCTATTATTCTCGCGGACAACTGGCGTTTAATAAGGCTAAGACAACACAGGATAAGCAGGCTGCGGCTTCATCTTTTGCCAAAGCACAATCGTATTTTGATTCTTATCTTACACTTAAAGACTCTAAGGCAGTTCGAGTAAGCAAGGCAATGTGCGCCTTCTATCAGGGCGATGCTGCATCTGCTCTTCAACAGATCCAAACAGTGCTTGACCAAGGAGATTATGCACCTGCGTGGGCAAATTTGGGAATTATCTATGAATTACAAGGCAATAAGTCCGAAGCAAAATCTTCGTTCCAAAAGGCTAAAGATGCTGATCCACATAATGATTATGGAATTGCAACATTGGCAAGTACACATCTTATGCGTTTGAAACAGGAAGAAATTGTGGCTCAGCAACAAGAACAAGAGCCTGCTGAATCTAGTGATAATCAAGATCTTGCTGATAAACTAAACTCTAACCAATAAGCAAAAGCCACGCAGATAAGGGGTGAACATGTCACTTTCTATTACATATACGCATGAACAAGCGCAAGGTATCGTGAACGTTTCTGGTGAAGTTGACGTATCGTGTGCCGATGAATTACGCACAAAACTGCAAGATGCGCTTTCCGATGACATTAAACAGCTCATCATCGATATAGAGCATATGAGCTACATTGATTCAACCGGTATTGGTGTATTGGTTGGCGCCGCTCATCAAGCAACAACATGTGGTGTAAATACGCAGGTTATACATCCACAGCGTAATGTGCTTCGTATACTTTCTATGCTTGGCGTATGTGAAGAGCTGGGCATTTCTCAATCATAAGCAAGGAGGCTTTTGTGTTTGGAATTAGCGAAACAGAGCTTGCCCTTATTGCGTTATTTGGATTTTTGCTGTTTGGTCCCGATAAACTGCCAGGTATGGGCAGAACTATTGGCCGCATGCTCAAACAGTTTAGACAAGCGCAGGAAGACTTTAATGAAGTTGTCCAAACTGAAGTTATAAATCCTATGAACGATGCTGTTAACGGCACTGGAAACGATGATGCGGCTCAAAAGAAAGCGCAAGGCTTGCATGATGCACTCTCCGATGATGCCGACATTGCTGATGGCGCGGATGAGGCAACTTCGGAGCCTGCTGTGCGAAAAGAATCGTTTGCCGAGCGTCGTGCACGTTTGGAAAAAGAAAAACAAGAACGCGAAAAGCGCGCCCAAGAAAAGCTTGAGCGCGCACAGCACGAACAACTCGACACACTTTCAGGTACACAGACCGAGCAAAAAAAGCCTGTTCACAGCGATGTCCAGTCCTCAAAATCCGAGGATAATCAAGCTGGTGAAAAAAGCAGCCCCTGTGATACGGCACAAGATGTAGTTGCAGAAAAATCTGGCGAACAATCAGCTGTAGATGCGTCAGCTGCGCCTAACCCTTTAAGCGCGCAGGCGCTTTATGCGCTTAAACCAAAACAAAGGCTTGCGCAAACTGCAGAGGCGCGCGATCATTATGAACCTGAACTTGCACAAGATGCTAACCATGGTGCTTGTGAAAAACCTGAGTCTACATCCGTACCTGCATGTGAAGACACAACACAGAAGGAGGAACCCTCATGCCAGTAGGTCCTGCTCGTATGCCCTTACTTGATCATTTGGGCGAACTCCGTAGACGTCTTACCATTATCGTAGTGTCTGTTGTGGTAACCGCTCTTATTGTGTATGCTGCAACGCCTGTGCTTATAGACTTTCTTATGGACCCTATCCGTGCTTCTTTGCCCGAAGGTTCTCATTTGATGGTGCTTACGGTGCTTGGTGGCTTTACCATACGTTTTAAGGTTGCTATTTTCTTTGGCATTATTATTGCAGCTCCTATTATTATTTGGGAGATGCTTGGATTTTGTCTACCTGCGCTTAAGCCAAATGAGCAAAAATGGGTTATTCCTACGGTTGCTGCTATGGTGTTTTTGTTTTTGTTTGGTATGGCGTTTTGCTACATTGTTATACAACAGGCAGCTATCGGTTGGATGATCGACCAAATTACCGACTTTGCAACTGTTGCGCCCGATGCCGAAGACTATCTTAATATTATTATGCTTTTGGAGATTGGCTTTGGATTTGCATTTCAGTTGCCACTCGTAATTTTTTACCTGTCAATTTTCCACCTGGTCCCCTATAAAGTTTTCAGGCAACAATGGCGTATTATTTACGTTGGGCTGCTTATTATTTCTAGCGTTGTTACGCCTGACGCATCCCCAGTTACTATGATTTTGATGTTTGCTGCATTAGTTGCTCTGTATGAAATTGCTTTAACGATTGCACGCTATGTTCTTATTGCACGTCATGGCAAGGCATCACTTTCGTGGACGCGCGAAGAATACAGTGAGCATCTCTAGCACATCTAGCAGGAAAACTCTGATACCAATACTGAGTATGAGGAGGCATTTTGAAACTTATCGTTACCGAGAAAAATGACGCTGCACAACAGATAGCACGCTTGTTGTCAAAGGCGGGCAAGCCGGTTGTAGATAAAGTTTACGATACACCTGTTTATCGTTTTAAGTATGACGGTACCGATTGTGTGACCATTGGACTTCGTGGCCACATCATGGCCCCCGATTTTCCTCACGAATTACACTATAAAAAATCAGTGGGATGGTATGCGCTTACCGAGGAGGGCGAGATTCTTTCTGCTCATCTGCCAAAAGAGTTGGCGCGCCCTCCGTTTGAATCTAAGCGCAAACCCTACTTAAGCGACGGTATTGATATTAAGGGCTGGAAAGTTCCTAGTTTGCCGTATTTGATATGGTCACCCATAGAAAAGCTTCCTGCCGAAAAAGGTATTATCCGAGCGCTTAAAAACTTGGCAAAAAAAGCAGATACCATCATTATTGCAACAGACTTTGACCGCGAAGGTGAGCTTATTGGATCTGATGCGCTCCATCAGATGCAGCAAGTTGCTGTGGACGTGCCGGTTTTTCGTGCGCGGTATTCTGCTTTTACACAGGCCGAAATTGACCATGCGTTTGAGCATTTGGTTAAGCTCGACCAAAACCTGGCGGATGCAGGCGAAAGCCGTCAATATATTGATCTTATCTGGGGTGCTGTTCTTACGCGCTATCTTACGATGGCAAAATTCAGTGGATTGGGTAACGTTCGCTCGGCTGGTCGCGTGCAAACACCTACGCTTGCATTGGTGGTAGAAAAAGAGCGCGAGCGCAACGCCTTTGTCCCCGAAGACTATTGGGTTATTTCGGGCATGTTGTCTGTAACGCCAGACGCAAGCGCAGACGAAAAATTCAAAACAACGCATGCTATAGCTCGTTTTAAGGACAAAGAACAGGCAACTGCAGCGTTTAATCGAGTGCGTAATGCGCGCTCGGCAACTGTTGAGGAAATCGAAGAAAAATCGCGCACAACGCGGCCTCCAGCGCCCTTTAATACCACGTCTTTACAAGCGGCAGCCGCCGCCGAGGGCATAACTCCAGCGCGTACGATGCGTCTTGCTGAGTCGTTGTATATGGAGGGTCTGATTTCGTATCCGCGTGTAGATAACACGGTATACCCCTCATCGCTTAATCTTCGCGCTTGTGTTAAAAATCTAGCGCATGTACCTCAGTATCGTCCGTATTGTAATGAGTTGCTGTCGCAAGAAAAGCTTGTGCCAACACGAGGAAAGCAACAAACTACCGACCATCCTCCCATTTATCCAACGGCTGCTGCTGATCCTACAAAATTAGATGCCGCAGCGTGGAAACTTTACAACTTAATTGCGCGCCGCTTTTTGGCCACGCTTTCTGCGCCTTCGGTAGCACAAAATACCAAACTTAAGCTTAATATTGCCGATGAGCCCTTTGTTTCTTCGGGAACCGTTATTACCACTCTTGGATTTAGAGCAATATATCCCTATGGGCTTCATAAAGACGAGCAATTACCTGCCGTTTCGCAAGGCGATGTTTTGTCGGTTTGTGATATGAATATGGATGCCAAGCAAACAGAACCTCCTGCGCGTTACAGCCAAGGTCGTCTTATTCAGGAAATGGAAAAGCACGGATTGGGCACTAAGTCAACGCGTGCTTCCATTATTCAGCGTTTGTATGATGTTAAATATCTCAAAGGCGATCCTGTTGAAGCAAGTCAGCTTGGTTGTGCGGTTATTGATGCGCTTACTCAATACGCGCCACATATTACCAGTTCAAACATGACTTCTGAACTTGAAGAAGACATGACGAGCGTTGCTGAAGGAGCCTCAACGCAAGAGCACGTTGTTGATCACTCGCGCGCTTTGTTGGCGTCTGTTATGGGTACGCTGATTGATCATGTTCAAGACTTAGGCGAAGCAATATCTGACGCAGTTACAGCCGATGCTAAGGTTGGAGTTTGTCCAGAGTGCGGTAAAGACCTTGTGATGAAAAGTTCTGCAAAGACGCGCTCAAATTTTGTTGGCTGTGTTGGATGGCCCGATTGCAATGTAACGTATCCTGTGCCTACTGGGCGCATTGAAGCGCTTGAAGGCGAAAAGAGTAGGTGCGAAACGTGTAAAGCACCTCGTGTAAAAGTTCATCCCTTTAGACAGCGTGCGTTTGAAATTTGTATTAATCCTGCATGTCCGAGCAATCTAGAGCCCGATATAGTTGTTGGTGTTTGCCAAACGTGTGCACAAGCAGGCAAAGATTGCAAGCTTATTGCGCATAAAAGCGAAAAAACGGCCAAACGTTTTATTCGTTGCGAAAATTATGATGAATGTCAGACAAGCTATCCTTTGCCTCAGCGCGGTGTGCTCACAGCTACACAACAGACGTGCCCTGAATGTGGTGCTCCTATTGTAGAGGTGCAAACACAACGTGGGCCTTGGAAGATTTGCGTTAATATGAATTGTCCGCTTAAGAAAAATGCTGCAGCAAAGAAAACGTCTTCGCGTAAAGCATCTTCACGTAAGACATCTGTACGTAAAAAGACAACTACCAAGCGCACAACAAGCACTACTCGCAAAAAAACATCTTCCGCACGCTCAACTCAAAAGAGCTCATCATGAGTGCATCGGGCTTATTTATAACACTTGAAGGTGTGGATGGCTGTGGCAAGTCTACACAAGTACAACTTCTAAAATCGTGTTTTGAAGAGGCTTCTTATAAGGTGTCTTGCTTGCGCGAACCTGGTGGCACGTCTATTTCTGAGGCAATACGAGCTCTTGTGTTAGACCCTGCGTATACGTCTATGTCTTCTGAGTGCGAACTGCTTTTGTATGAAGCTGCGCGTGCACAGCTTGTTCATGAGGTTATTAAGCCTGCTTTAGCGCAGGGTCGTATAGTTTTATGTGATAGATATTTTGATTCAACTTATGCATATCAATATGGTGGTCGCAAGTTAGCAGAAGATATGGTGCTTCGGGCAAATGACCTTGGTTCGTGTGGCATTGTTCCGCATAAAACATATGTGCTTGACGTAGATGTTGCTTGTGCATATGCGCGTGCTACTAAAACGAGTGTTGACAGGCTTGAACAGGAAGGACTTGCCTTCCAACAAGACGTTCAAAAAGCGTATAAAAAGCTTGCTTGTCTTCAACCGCAACGTGTCACGCTTATTTCGGGGGAAGGAACACAGCAAGAGGTGTTTTCAAGGCTTTATGCTGATATACGTAAAACCTTTCCTAAGCTGCCTCTTTAGGTTTGTTACTCCTTTTACGCGTTTTGTGTAAGATATGCGCGCAAAAGATATGCGCGTGCATGGTTTGTATGATAAGTACAGGTAACGTATGGCATATACGTTTTAATTTTGAATATGAGGTGAGCATACGTGAGCGCTTTTGATATAACTTCGGAAAATCTTCTTGGTGTTTTGGCACTTCAGGCCCATGTATGTTCTTTTTTTAAGCAAGCATATGCTCAAAGGCAGCTTTCTCATGCCTATCTCTTTATTGGTAATTATGGGTTAGGAATCCGCACAAGGCTATGTTGTTGAGCAGATCCATGATCTTCTTGATGTTGTGCATCGCGCACCTATTCAGGCAAAACGTAAGCTTATCGTGATTCATGAGGCACAATCCTTAGGCGCATCTTGTGCCAATGCTTTGCTTAAAACGCTTGAAGAGCCTCCAGCTTCGGTATACTTTGTTTTGGTAAGTACATCCGCAGCGCAGGTGTTGCAAACGATATCATCTCGTTGTCAACATATTCCGTTTACGTTCATAAATCAATCTCAAGCAGCAAAATTGGTTCAACAGACGGCAGCTTCAACACCCGAACAAGCACGATGGGCCTTGTATATTAAACAAAGTCCAAAGGCGGCTATAGATTTTTTGCGTTCGTCTTCAAAAATGAATATACGAAGCAAAATTATGCATATTTTTGCGATAATGCCCGATGCAGATAGTTGGGATCTTATTGAGCTAGCCGATGAGTTGTGTGTGCTCATTCAAATCCCTCTTGATCAAAAAACGGACGAGCAACAAGCCGATCTTGAACGATCACAAGACTTTTTATCAGCAGGAGCGCGTACACTCAGAAATTATGAATCAGGATGCCGTGAATATATGTGATTGTCTTGCAGCGCGTGCCTCAACTGATGCTATGTTGGCTGCGCTTTCCTGTGTCGCGTGTGCAAAACAACAAATGCGAGCTCATGTGTCAGCGCAACTCGTACTTGAAGCATTCTTTTTGAACGTACATCGCACGCTTATTGCTGGTAGATAATGCGCAAAGCTTAGAGGGGGGAGTTTATATGGGATTTAGTTTAAAAACTCAAAGTTATTTTAATGCTGCTCATTTTTTAACAAATTATAAGGGAAAATGCGAAAATCTGCACGGACATCGTTGGCAAGTTATTGTGTATCTCTATAAAGAGAATCTTTCATCTCAAGGCGAAGATAAAGATATGCTTATAGATTTTGGCGAGTTTAAGCAAATTGTCCGCGCGGAAGTTAAAAAATTTGACCACACCTTTATTGTTGAAGAGAACTCTTTACACCCCGAAACGGTTCGCGCACTTGAGCAGGAAACTTTTAAGCTTACGTTTGTACCGTTTAGGACAACTTCAGAAAATTTTGCACAGTACTTTTATCAACGATTTTGTGCGCTTGGTCTTCCTGTTGTGCGTGTTGAGGTTGACGAAACACCTCATAACTGTGCCATATACGAAGCTTAAACAAGCGACTTAGCTAAATGTATAGATACATGTTTGCGTATACTTGTATGGGATGATGTGCGCATTTTGTTTGTATGCGAAATGTATAAATTAGGTAAAAAGATACTTATCATTTTTCTTGTTTGTCTAACCTTCGGGGGATTTTTTGGTACACTTACCATAAGCAGTCAAACACGTTAGGCTGTACGATCGCAAAAGGACGCCGATGTCTGATATTGCATTACATGGGGTAAATCTGTCAGGTTGGTTAAAGCTCGAGCCATGGATTACGCCTGAGTATTTTGCACAAGCGCAAGTCCTTGATGAATGCGCTATGGTTAAATCGATGAGCAAACAAACCTACACCGACCTCATTCAATACCATCGGTCAACATTTATAGGCGAGATTGATTTCAAAAATATTGCTGCCCGTGGCTTTAATGCCGTGCGTTTATGCGTTCCTTTTTATGTGTTTGGCGACGCAGGCCCTTTTACCTCTCAATTTATAGGCTGTGCCGATTATGTAGATCAAGCTTTTGATTGGGCGGATGAGATTGGCTTAAAAATTGTTTTGGTTCTTGATATAAACCCTGGTAATGAGGGTGAACTTTCTGAATATGTGCCAGAATTTTCTTCGTTTAATACCTATAAACATGATGCACTTAAAACCTTAAGCGCGCTTGCAAAACGCTATGCGTATCGCGCTGCGCTTGCTGGCTTTGAACTTGCAGCGCACCCTCGTATACAAAAAACTTTTGCGTTTAAGCGTCAAAGCGGTATACCTGCTCATTTGTTGCGCAATTATTATCGTGAAGGCTATGACATTATTCGTTCGCTTGCTGGTGATGATGTGCTGGTTATTATGCCCGATGCACACGAACCTCATATGTGGCGCTCGTTTATGGCATCTGGAAATTATAAACATACCATGCTTGACATACATCTCGATCATTTTGATGAATATTTTGAAATGCGCGGCGCGCTTACAACACAAACATTGCTAGCGACCTCAAAGAATTATTTACACGCAGCGCAAAAAAACGGTTTCAAACTTATGGTTGGTACCTGGTGCTCGGCACTTCCTGGGCTGGATAGTGCTATGACACCAGAAGGTCATATTGCGCAAGAGCGCATTTATATGTCTGACCAGCTTGATTTATACCGCGCCTGTGATGCGTGGTTCTTCCAAACATGGAAAACGCAAGGCCGTCTTTCGGGCTGGGATGCTCGTCATGCATTTTCTTCGTTTGAAAGAAGAATGATATGCGCCTAAAGCCTCAAGACGATTCTTTAAAGCTTGCTTCACAGGGCGCATCGCAGGGGGCTTCTTCATCTGTAGAATTGAGCGTACACGCGCCATCCGCTCTATCTCAACAAACACAAGCAGGATATGTATCGCTTGTTGGAACCCCTATTGGCAATTTGTCCGATATGTCACCGCGCGCGGTATCGGTGCTTAAAGGTGCTGATGTACTGCTTTGCGAAGACACACGTGTTACATCCAAGCTGCTTAACCACTTTGATATTCACACCAAGCTCATCCGTGCCGATGAGAATGTTTTGCCCGAAAAAATCCCTGCAATTCTTATGCGTCTTGCAGCTGGCGAACACATTGCTTTAGTTTCAGACGCAGGGATGCCTGGGGTATCAGATCCAGGTCAGGTTTTAGCTGACGCGGCACTTAATGCAAACTATCGTGTTGAAGTGATTCCTGGTCCTTCTGCGGTGTTAAGCGCTCTTGCAGCGTCGGGTTTTGCAATGAGTAATTTTTATTTTGAAGGCTTTTTACCTCGTAAAACAAGCGCGCTTCGCAAACGCTTACATGTGCTTGCGCGTATTCCTGCTACGCTTGTTATCTACGAATCGCCTCATCGTGTGCTTCAAACACTTCAAGAATTAGCAGGGGAGTTTGCTCATGTACGTTGCGCGCTGGTGCGTGAGCTTACTAAAATTCACGAAGATTGTATGCGTGATACCATTGAGGATCTTATAGTGCGCCTGCAAGCAGCTGAACACGTGCGGCCGATCCGCGGTGAGTGTGTGTTGGTCGTGGAATGTACGCCCGAGCGTGCGCGTGAGTGTTTGGATAATTTGGAACGCATGGACACGCATGTTGCGCGTACGTTGGAGGATGCTATTGCCGAAGGATTGCAACATCATATAAGCCCATCGGCGTTAGCAAAACAGCTCGCCCATGAATTTGATATTTCTAAATCGAGTGTTTACAATAAAATAATTGCAATATCCATGTAAGTTTGTCGTAATTTACATGCTCAAACGTATAATAAATATGCTTTTAGGTTGTTGTAGCGCCCGTGCGTTGCACATAAAAGCATAGAGCAGTTTCAAATCTCAAGGAGTTTGTATGGCACAGACACAATGCCCCTCTTACTTTATAACAACGCCTATTTACTATGTAAATGCAGCTCCGCACCTAGGAACTGCATATTGTACCATCCTTGCCGACGTACAGGCGCGTTATCGTCGTATGATGGGCTACAACGTTAAGTTTTTAACTGGTATGGATGAGCACGGTCAAAAAGTTGCCGAAGCTGCCGCAGCGCATAATCTTTCGCCGCAAGCATGGTGTGACAGTCAAGCTCCTTTGTTTACCAACTTGTGGAAAAAGCTTGAAATTTCTTACGATGATTTTATTCGCACCACCGAACCGCGCCAATACAAGGCGGTTCAGGAGCTGTGGAATCGTATGAAAGAAACGGGATATTTGTATAAGGGCAGCTATGATGGCTGGTATTGCACGCCCGAGGAAACATATTTTACCGAAACTCAAGTAAGCAAGGCCGCCGAGGCACAACAAAGCGAAGGCGAAAACCTGTGCCCTGATTGCGGACGTCCGCTCCAACGTGTAAAAGAAGAATCGTATTTCTTTAAACTTTCTGCATTTCAGGATAAACTTCTTGCGTTATACGACGAACACCCCGAGTTTGTACAACCTGCGTTTCGCATGAACGAGGTTCGCTCCTTTGTTGCATCGGGTTTGCAAGATTTATCGGTAAGCAGGACGAGTTTTGATTGGGGTATTCCTGTTCCATTTGATACAAAGCATGTTACCTACGTTTGGTTTGACGCGCTGTTGAATTATATGACATCAGTTCGTTATGGTCTTGATGACGCTGCTTCTAAGGATGAGTTTGCGTTTCGTTGGCCAGCGCAGTGTCACGTTGTAGGTAAAGACATCATTCGTTTTCACTGTGTAATTTGGCCTGCAATGCTCATGGCCCTGGGCGAGGCTTTGCCTCAAAGCGTTTTTGCACACGGATTTTTAACCGTGCGTAATCCTCAAACGGGAAATGCCGAAAAAATGTCTAAATCTCGTGGCAATGCCATTGCTCCTGCAGAAGTTATTGATAAACTTGGCGTAGAAGGCTACCGCTATTACTTTATGACCGATGTAACTCATGGTGAAGACTCGGCAATTTCGTTTGAACGTATGGAGCAAGTATATAATGCCGATTTGGCAAATAGCTGGGGTAATCTTGTTTCTCGTACCATTACTATGTGCGATAAATATTTTGATGGAAAAACGCCTGTTGTTGACGATAAATGGAAACAACAGACGAGCCCGCTTCGTGACATTGCTCAACGTATGTTTGAGCCGTACCAAAAAAATATGGAGTCTATGAATTTTGCTGCTGCAAAAGACGTTGTTATGGAGCTTGTTCACGCAGCTAATCACTATATCGAGGATATGGCGCCTTGGAATGTTGCAAAAGATCCCACGCGTGCAGAAGAATTGCGTTTTATTCTGCTTAATCTGCTTGAATCAATTCGTATTGCAGCACATCTTTTAGCACCATTTATGCCCGAAACTTCGCATGAAGTACTTATGCGCGAAGGTCTTGATCCCGAAGCTGAGCTGGTAGGCGGCACGATGATTGAGGGGCTTTCACTTGATGTTATATGCGCATGGGGAGGTCTTGCAGGCGATCAGCCTGTTGTAAAGGGCGCTGCTCTTTTCCCTCGCCTTGCATAAGATAAAGCGGTAAGTGCATACCAGCTGCTGAGGGCACTGATGAGCATGATATTGCTTGACTGATGACGTTAAGCGTTGATATTACCTTGTGTTAATATTTGGCTTTTGCCGATATCTGCACAACAGCCGCCACAGCATACGCGCTTGGGTGAGTGTATACAGCAATCAACACTACGTAGAGGAGTATGGTGTTTTCTAAACTGGCATCAAAGTGCGCTACCTTGGATGTTTTGTCTTCGTTTGGCCTCTATACAAAACATCGCCTTGGTCAAAACTTTTTGATAGAAGATAGTGTTATTGGGCACATTTTAGAGCTTGCACGCGTTCAAGCGGATGACTATGTTATCGAAATAGGACCAGGTATTGGTACGCTTTCATGTGCGCTTTTACCTCGTGTCAAAAGACTTTGTGCAATTGAAGCCGATCGTGTTTTGCCCGATGTACTGGCTGAAACGCTTGGTGAATACGCCGATAAATTTGAGCTTATATCTGCCGATGCACTTAAAGTGTCTGCCGACGAGATTCGCGCAAAGCTTTTTTCTGCAGATCGTGATGGAAATGCGTGTTCGGTAAAGCTGATAGCAAACTTACCGTATCAAATTGCTGCTACTGCAGTTTTGCGCTACCTCGAAATGTTGCCCGAGCTCAATGAGCTTATTGTTATGGTGCAATCAGAAGTTGCGCAAAGAATGGCAGCGCAGCCGGCTCACAAGCTCTACGGTGCATATTCAGCAAAGCTTGCACTGTATGCGGAGTGCGTTGGTGGTTTTAAGGTTGCGCCCTCAAACTTTTTCCCTGCGCCTCATGTTATGTCTGAAGTTATACACATACAGCGAAGGTCTGCAGATAAACAGCTGTGTAAGGCTTACGAGAGGGCATATGTTGCGCGCGTCATTGACGCAGCTTTTTCTCAACGACGCAAGACGCTTCTTAATTGCTTATGTGCCTGTGGTTTTGATAAACAAGATGTTCTTACGGCTTGCGATACTATACAAATTGATGTGCACGAACGCGGCGAAAAACTTACACCTTCTCAATTTGTTGAGCTAGCTCGTGCGCTTGGGTCTGTATCTGCACAAACTCGTATGCTAACATGCAATTTTGACGAAAAGAAGCGTGATGAGCACATATAAAAACGCTGTTGACCTCTGCGGTTTTTTACCAGATGATCTTATACTTTTTCATGGTAAACGTGGTAAGGCGGTTCCTTTACCACCGTCAGAAGTGCCTGTTGCCGACACACATGGGCATCTGCATTGCTTGCGTGAACTCACAAGCTCTGCGGCTCTTGCTCGCGCAGCATTAGCAGGCGTTGGCATGCTCGTTGATCCGATAGACCCTGTTGAGGATATACCTTTTGGTATTTATAGTGCGCCTACGGTAGATGCGTGGCGTGCTCATACCTTGGACGAAGCCCATGCGCTTCTTGAATATGCCAAGCAAAAAGGGGTTGTGCCCCCGTATTTTTCACATGCACATATACACGGCTATGAACAGCCGGCGTACAATCACCTGCTGGATTCGTTTAGAATTATTGCAGGTGTCCACCCTTATGGGGCGGCTCAATTTGACGCGTCTGCGCACGAGCGACTTATGCAGTTGCTTGATCTTCCGTATTGTGTGGGAATTGGCGAGATCGGCTTAGATTTTGGCCCATATAATAAGGTTGACCCTAACGATCAAATTCGTGCACTTGAATTTCAGCTGCGTCTTGCGTATGAAAGAAACTTACCTGTTGAATTGCATATTCGCGATGCACAAGATGACAACACGGCAGCAGCACATGTACAAGCGGTGCAGTTGCTTAGTAGCATAGGCGTTCCGCCCCGAGGTTGTGTGTTACATTGCTTTACATCTACGCCGCAGGTCATGAAGCCATTTGTGGAAATGGGGTGCACCATAGCGTTTGGTGGTGTGTCAACATTTGCGTCTGCGCCGTATGTTCGCCAGGCTATACAGGCATGTCCGTTAAACCAAATGGTTACCGAAACCGACGCTCCCTATATGGCGCCTGTACCTATGCGTGGTCATGCGTGCGAAATTGCACATGTTGTATTTACAGCAGCTTCACTTGTGGCAACAAAGTGTGCGGTGTCTTTTGATTCAAAAGAAGTAACGTGTATCCCACCTAACGAGCCGCATGCGGTAAGCTCTATTTCGCAATCAGAAGTTTATGGTGCGTTATGGAATAATGCATATGAACTTTTTATGAAAGAAATCTAAAATACTTTCTTTTTTGGGCTTTTGGACAATAAATTATTACGTTTAGAGAATAGTTCGTAAATAATTTCTGAAAATCAGCTCCAATATGTTATGTATATGATAGTTAATTTTTCCTTGTTATAACACAAGTCTTGTTAAGGGGGTTACATGTCCAAACGAGACAGTAAAATTTTAGAAATTCTAACCGAAAAGAAACGCATTGATGTAACAACACTCGCTCAAATGCTCAACGTTTCTAATGTGACCGCTCGTAAAGACTTGGATTCCTTACAAGATAAAGGCCTTGTTGTTCGCGAACATGGATATGCACTCCTTGCAAATCCTAATGACGTTGCTGGACGCTTGGCATATCATTACGAAGAAAAGCGCAGTATTGCCCAGCGAGCTGCTGATTTTGTGTATGACGGATCTACAATTATGATAGAAAACGGCAGTTGTTGTGCTTTGCTCGCGCGTATTATTGGTGAAACCAAAAAGAATGTAAGTATTATCACAAACAGTGCTTTTATCGCGTGGTATGTACGTGATCTTCCTGAAGTTCATGTTACGCTGTTGGGAGGTTCTGTTCAGCCCGATTGCCAACTGACCGTAGGCCCTTTGATGCGCCTTGGGGCGCAGCAATTTTCGGTAGAGTACCTCTTTATTGGTACAGATGGTTGGTCAGAAAAAAGCGGATTTACTAATTGTGATCAAATGAAGGCTGAGGCCGTTCGCGCGATGGCAGACGTTGCAGCAGAAGTTGTGGTAGTAACAGAACCCGAAAAGTTCATGCACTACGGGCCGGTACCCATTCGACTTGACTCGCACATTACGTCGGTTGTGACGGGTAAAAACATACCAAAGTCAGCGTCCGAATACCTTGAGGCGCATCATACGCGTGTATATTTAGCTGATAAATAGGTGTACATCCAAAAAGGGTGTGGCAAGATTGTGTGTACTACGTTTATACAGACGCTATGCATGCAACAGGCGCTATGCATTGAGAATAAACTTCTCTATAACCTCTGCTACGCCGCCTTCGTTGTTATTGTTCTGGGTAACATAATCAGCTTGCGCTTTCATGGAATCATCAGCGTTTGCCATGCATACACCTAAACCTGCGGCTTTGATCATTTCGCTATCGTTAGCGCTGTCACCAACGGCAATGGTTTCGCTTATGTCAATACCTAAGTGATGAGCCAAACGTTTAAGCGCAGCACCTTTAGAAATGCCTTTTGGGGTAAATTCCATGTAGCAGTTAGAAGAAAATGTAACGCCTACGTCGCGCGTAAGGTCGCGCATGTCATGAGCTAGTTGTTGTAGATATGCAAAATCATTATTCATGTATAAGATCTTAACGATATGCGTGTTACGTAAAAATTCCAGATCCGCCTCACGTGTTTCAATAGCGGGTATTCCAGTTAACGTAAAGATATTTCTGTCGTCATCGCGCCATTTTGTGGTATAAATCGAGGCGAGCGTGTATACATGAACACCAACATTTCCCAGTTGGATACCGTATTTCCATATTTTGTTACAAAAATCCCACGGTGTTGGTGGCTGCAAATCAATAATAGTATTGTGCGCGTTTTCAGTAATACACGCGCCGTTACACGAAATTGCATATTCGTCTTTCATGCCTTTTGCGCCAATTTCATCGAGAATGTATTGCATAATAGCAAAACTTCTACCAGATGACGGTACGATGTAAACGCCTTTCGCGCGCGCATGCTCAATAGCACGACGTACGCGCAATGGTACATGGCGAGCATCGTTGAGTAATGTTTCATCTAGGTCTACCGCAACAAGTTTATACATATGTTCCCATTCGTTTGAAATTATAGGCGGCGAGTTCATGTAGTGCGCTTTCATATGTATACAGTTTAGCGGTGTTACTGTGTCTTGTTGTTTACGTATTTTTAATCTGTGGTTAATTCACAGCTTTTATGGATTAAAAACGCGTACTCCATAAGAGGGATGTTAAAACCAAACAAATGTTTGCATTTTGATCGGTGACGTGTTATCATGAAGTAGCTCATACGTGCTGTTCCAAAAAAAGGGATAGCAATGGATACGTGTGGAAAAATTTATGAAGAGGCGCTGCGTCAGGCGCGTGCAACTAAAGTTTTTATATACAATCCCTATGTTTCGTTTTGTACGTTTGAAACTTATCAGCAGTGTGTACACAACATATGTGCAAGCGATTTGTATGCACGCCAACGAGGCTCTTTTGCTAAGCGTGCGCTGGGATTTTCGTTCGAAAAGCTTATGTGTCCTATACTTTGCGTTGTGTGTAATAAACGATGCAACAGTTTTATATGTAAATCATGCTTTCACCGCTTGTTGTGGATAGATCCTGTGTGGTCGTGTCCAAATTGCTCGGCTCCTGGTGGCTGGCTTACCTGTAGCGAATGCAGCGATCCATGGGGCTTTGCTTCTTGTCAGGCTGTTTATGAGTTTTCATCGTATACAAGACAGCTTATTTTACAATTTAAAGACCAGCGAGATACACGTTTATCTGCATGCTTAGCGGCTCTTTTGGTGTGTTTTTATCGTTTTATGTGTAGTACGTTTTATGCGAATAATGCAAACATGCGCACTGTAAAGTCCGGGCTGATCTCTTCACAGCAAACATTGCAGAATATATACTACGCGCCACTGCGCTTACCCCATAACGCTGTGTGTTTTATTCCTGCAACGCGTAAAGCATATCGTTATCGAAGTTTTGACCATATGGAGCTTGTTACACAACTCTTCGCGTATGCTCTAGGAATTTCCTATTGCGATGTTTTACTAAGGCCATATGCATTGGATCAAAGGCAACTTTCAAAGCAAGAACGTGTTGCTAACCTTACGGGTACTATTTCCGTACTACAAGATATGAGCAATAAACGGGTTCTCGTATTAGATGATGTTATTACCACTGGTGCGAGTATGCGTGAGGCCGCAAGAGCGTTAAAGCAAGCAAACGCAGCCGATGTCTCGGCTCTTGCGTTTGCGCGCGTTTGGTGATTTAGAAGAATGCTTTAGCTGCATTTTTCGCGTAAGTCTTATTTACATGCTCCCTTGAATTTGAATGTGTTTATGCCGTGAGTGTGGTGCCTGTGCTTTTATGGTGAGTTTCCGATTAAAATTTGGTATGCATGTATATCTCCTGCAAATTATATGGTAGACGTAGGTGCACAAGTTGGTATACTTAAGATAACTTATCTAGGTTTGTGGTTGCGGAAATGCATAAGTTCATTTGGGGCATTTCTTAGTCCAAGGCAGACGAGGTCAAAAGGATCCACGTAAATACATGTGTGTGCATATGTATGAGCATGGCTCGTCCTAGGGGTTAGTCATACCGTCTGTTGATTTCAAGGCATACGGCCTTGCAGACGAGAGAGCTTACAGTATGGGTACTGCGGTATACCAGCGAAGGCTCCGGTATGCGAGTGTGGGGTCAAATACCAGGTCAACTAGGTAAGTTATTATATTTGTACCTTAGAGCACTTTTTTCGAGATGATACTTTGTCATACGACATGTGTTAAAGGAGCGTTATATGAGCAGGCGTCACATATCACTTATTTTATGTTCTCAAGTTACACTCTTAAGTGTTTTGGCGCTTGGTGGTTGCTCTCTTTCTCCTGTTGAACTTCCCACACTAGAAAAACCTTCGGTGCAACAGGCTCAATCAGCTTCTCAAGCTAAGTTAACACCAAAAGTCACTGATGATAATTTGGTTACCCCACAAACACTTACCGTTGGGATAAAAATGAGTTCTAACATTGCTCCTTTTGTTATGCAAACTGATAATTCTGAGCTTTGTGGTCTAGATGTTGATTTGGCATATGCTTTAGGTGACGCACTTGGCTTAAAAGTTAGTTTCGTAGAAATTTCGGATGTGGGAAGAAGTCTAGGAAAAACATGCGATATTGTGCTTAACGCAAAACAAAACGAAACAACGGTTGCAAAAATTGTAGGAGGCTATGCAGAATCAGCCGCCGCACTTTTTGGTAAATCAACAGGTGAGCCTCTTAAAGCCTCAAATTTGTCTGGTAAACGTGTTGCACTTCAAAAAGGTTCAATTTCTGAGCTTGCATATAAGCGCTCAGGTTTAACGATGAAGCCAGTAGAATGTTCAAATCTTAACGAAGCCTTTGACGCTGTACAATCTGGGAAAGCTGATTATGTATTGTGCGAGGCGTATGCAGGTGCTTACATGGCAAAGCCTTTAACAAATATTACTTGTGTTGGCACGCTGGATAAACCTACACAGGCAGGTATTGCAGTGGCATCAAAAAACGAGTCGCTACAACATGCGCTTGAACAAGTGTCGTCTACTATTCAGGAAAATGGCATCTTGCAGCTCATTCGTTCTCGATGGGTTGGATCGCGTATCGTATTTTCTGCAGATACGCAAATAAAAGGTATGCCTGCTCCTCAAACAAAAAATAGTGAATCTCCAGAGTCCAAAGATAAAGACGCCTCAAACACATCTTCTGCTGGTTCAAATGCGGTCAACATATAGCACTCGTCTATTTGTTTCGATTTATTTTAATATGCACATGCCTGTTATATAAGCATGCAACAAGCATGTGCATGCTTTGCTCGCTGTCTTGTGCATAATGTGCTTACAGCAGTTTTTGGGTCTATTTGTTAATGCTTTAATGTATCTCACCCACTCATATCGACTGATTCTTCATCTTTGTTAATTCAGGCGCTGGAAGAAGCATAAGTCTCATATGCTGTAAAGCAACCACTTATAGTGTTCGTACAACCACTTATTACATAGGTGTAGAAATCGCGCCCTGCTATCTTATAGAATTCTCATTGAACAGGAGGTGGACTCATGAAAATCGAACTTAAACTTGATAAAACATATGAGGAGCCAAAAATTATTATCACGGCAAATCAAGTTACGGACGAAATAAAACTTATCATGGACATGTTTTCCGATGAACGTGCTCATTTGATCGCTGGATTTAAAGACGGAGATGTTGTAGTGCTTGATCCATCTGATATCTATCGCATTTTTGCTCGATCTGGCAAAGTTTTTGCCCAAACAAGCCAAGGCGATTACACGCTTCGTTTGCGACTCTACGAGATAGAACAGTGGCTTATAAACAAAGATTTTGTACGGATATCAAATTCTGAAATTATCAACTTAAGCAAAGTGAAGAGCTTTGACCTGAGCTTTACTGGAACAATTTACGTAAAGTTGTCAAATGGAACAGGGACATACGTTTCTAGAAGATATGTTGCCAAAATTAAACAATTCTTAGGCATGAAAGGTGGTAAATAATGAAAAAGACACTCATTCAACTTGGACTTCTTGGGTTTCCTCTAGGCATTGCAATTGGTTATGTGATAACGCTCGTTATATCAATCGGTATTGGGGACAATTGTTACTATCCCGTCAGTCAAGAACTTATAAACACAGCTGGAACCGAATTGAACGCTGTTCTTCTTCAAACACTTTTGTGTGGCATAGTGGGTTCGTTGTTTTCAATGGGTTCGGTTGTTTGGGATATAGATTCGTGGAGTATTGCCAAACAAACGGGCGTTTATTTTGTAATTGCTTGTCTAGCGATGTTCCCCATTGCTTATTTTGCATATTGGATGCCTCATTCTGTTGTGGGCGCTGCGCTGTACGTGGGTATATTTATAGCAATATTTGTGATTTGTTGGATTACTCAATATCTTTCGATAAAGCATAAGGTCAGCGAAATGAATGCTGGATTGCATAAAATTTAAACGGCGTGGCAATAGGCATAATAAATTTTATACATGAAGCCAACTAGTACATACAGCTAAAAAAGTTTTGTTCTTTCAGGATTTTCGCTTCATATAAAGTGTACAATATATACCATTGCTCGATTATATAAACATGCCTACGAAGGAACATGTATGAAAAAATTTGTGCACGCCCCTCGCGCTTTAGTTACACT
>QWCD01000126.1_pt1 | contig 25756 bp, 23 predicted proteins | sample 1972461 | NCBI WGS metagenome assembly QWCD01 (sample SAMN09866717, study PRJNA288562) | Human vaginal metagenome isolate term4_vaginal, whole genome shotgun... | isolation source: vagina | host: Homo sapiens | place: USA: California | reverse complement strand
TTAAAGTGCGAATTCGTTCCCCATGCCTGTAAAGGACCTTTAAATTTCAGCAGTACGGTTTTCATATTATCACCTACTCAGAAAGTTCGCTTTTTATTGCATTTCCCAAATCACTCAACAATTCATATTGACTGTTTTCTTTTTTACCGCCTATATCTTCGAAATTTTCTTCCGTAGATAATTCAAATATTGCAACAGGCTTTTCTACAAATTTATTTGCTTTCTTTACTTCCTTATAAAGTTTTTCTACAGATTTTTTTGCATAACCTTCTTTTGTTTTAACCGGTTCTTCAAATGCGGTAACAAGGTTTACCGGTCTGTCTTTTCTGAGTATTACAAGTACTTGATATGGTAATGTCTGATTTGCAAATGTGTTTATTTTACCGGTAGGCATAGAATTTACAAATGCTTCTACAAATAGTTTTACACCTTCCGTCATCACATCTACACCGCCTACTTGTTTTTCAAACTCATGAAGCGCGATGTTTGCATATCTGTAAAGTGTGGATGAATTAAATTCTACGGTTCCGAGCATTCCGGCACCTGCGTTATCTTCTTTTGAAAGATCATCCAATGCGGTAAAATAATCAAATTCACTTACTACCGCATGAGTAGAAATTGCATGTGCCACTTGACATGAAGCATCTTCATTTAAAGACGGATCGTCAGCAACCATTCGCCCAAATAATGCTATATCTATCGCAGGATTGTCATTAAGAATTTTTTGGAGAATTTTTTTATCCTTTACTTCATCAATTGCGGCTTTGGCCAATTTTTCAGCTTGTTCGTCTCCTAAAAAGAATAAGGCTTTTGCTTGATGGTCTTTAGTTTTAACTCCTGCACCGTTTATTACGGATTCCGCCATTTCGATTGCTTTTTCTTCATCTATTTCAATTTTTTCAAGAATTTTGCTTGCTACATATCTGACTATATCTTTGCTTCTGATTCCTACACCTTTTTCTCCGCCTTTTTCTCTAAAGTAATCGCGTATCGCTTTTTTCCAGCTTTGCGAACTTACACGACTTCTCGTAACTCCACCGTATTGTGCGGTTTTCGGACTACCGGTATCATCACGATTTACGTTTGACGGAGGAACGGTCTGTATTATATGAATATCTAAAAATAATCTGTTACTTCTCATTTTTCTTCTCCTTTATTTGAATAATAAGATCTTGCCCAACTGAAACGTACTTTCTCAAATCTATAATCATTTTGTAAATCATATAAATCTTCTGCAAGTTTCGCATAATTTATTTTTTGTTCACTTTTTGATTTAAATATTTTTATCAATTGTCTCAAATGATATACTATTTCTTCAAATCCCGATGCCGTTATCATGGCATTAAAGCGTCTGTTTATCGCATTTCCATCGTCCAAAAATCTTAAACTTCTCAAAGAATCTCCTATATTTTTCCAACGATTATCGATACTTGAGATATTTACACTTACGTCATCGCCTTGTTGATGTAATGCATACATTTGAAGTGCTATAAGAATTGCATTTTCTTCTCGTGACGGATTTTCATATTGACCTTGAAATTCTTCGGGGATTTTATCAAATATAAACGCCCATGCTTCTACCGTCTGTGTAATCGGTTTTCCTATCGAATTTCTGAGATTAGCAAGTACTGCCCTACCCGTAGATGTATTCAACATACTTGCCAAATCATAAAGTATATTGGCCGTAACTTTATACACAGACTTCTTTTCAATATTTACTTGCTCCATGTATCCTCCTAACTTGAAAATTTTTTATTTAAAAAATATTTAAAATTATTATATGCTGTTGCAATGTTAAATATTTTTTCATTTTTTTCTTTACCTATATAATCACGATTTCCCGCTTTTTTCACAATTTTATCCGCTTGCAACAACACTATTTTTCTTAATTTTCCTTTCCAATTTTTTACAGTTTCTTCAAAATCATCTTCGACCTTGATATTTTGAATCCAAACTTTGAAATTTCCATCTACTTCAAAGTAAATTTTTTCAATTTCTTTATTACTTAATTCACATTTCTCAAGTCCTCGTATATACTCAACATCCGTTAAAAATTTTCTATAATTTGAATGTATAACTTCTTTTGTAAATTCTACAGTATCATTTATACGCTCAATCCAATTTTCATTTACCAATACATCATCACTTATTATTAATTGATCGAACAGTTCTTCCGTAGGCATCCACGATGTTGCATTGTTATCATCTTTCACACTTATCGCTTTTATAAATACATTCTCCAAGTTTATATATTCATATATGTTTTTTATCCATTGAATAATTCCTGGATTATGACTTGCACTGATTTTACCTTTTTCATTTGAAACTTTATAACTCAATGTTATTAATCCAAAAGATCGCCATATAGATTCATTTTCCCTATGCTTTCTCGGTGTAAATGTATCTCTGTTTTCTTTATCCGACACTTTGTTATCGTTATATCTCCATATGGTCATCGGTTCCAAAAAGAAGTTTCTATTATCAAATTTCGGTAGTTTTACGATTTCACACATAAATGGAACATTTATATCGATTTCAGGATTTATATATATGGCACGTCCCCAATTTGTATACAATTCAGCCAAATTATCCGGGATTTTTTCATATAGATACTTTTCCAATAATTCTTTTGATGTATATTCCCAACAAGGTTTTTGATTGAAAATTTTATAAACTTCTTCAGGATGAATAAGAACACAATTCAACATCAATGTTTCAAAAACATTTTCTCCTTCAAGTTCTATTCCGCCTATATCATACAGCCATCCTTTTGATGCCGTATATTTTTCTTTCCCGAATATAACTTTATCTGCCAAACCTATATATCCTTGATAAGTTATAATCCATCTTGCTATTTCAGCTTCTGTAAGCAAACATTTATAATTTTCAATACTTGGAGAAAAAAACGATGTTTTATTTCCGCTTTCGGAAATCAATCTGTTCAAAGTTTTTCCATATATAGCAGTTGCCTTAGATTTACTTATTTTTTCAGGAGAAATATCAGATTTTGTTACTTGATAAAACGGATATTCGGAGTCAAACAAATAAAATCTGTCTCTCCACTTTTCCAAGTATTTGATAATTATTTCAGAAAATTGTTTTTTGCTCCAAATACTTTTCCATGTTTCTTCCAAAGCCTCTACATAATCTTCTTCATCATCTTCATCTATTTTCTCTTCANNNTCAAGTTTTATATACTCATATTCATTTCCGCTTGCATCGAACCTTGAAAATACAGTATGTATAATTGCAAGTAAAAATCGCATTACCGCAAAATCTTGTATAAGCATATCACCGGCAAAGTTTTTGTATGTATGTGCATTTCTAAAAAATTCTACAAGCGATACTTCTTTCATATTTCCTTTATAATCCGTAATTACGCGTATCCAAGGTTCGTCCAGCAAATTAAACCTACTTATTCTATTTTCACTCACTTTTACACCTCTTTCTCTTCAATTTTTAATCCGTATTTTTCACTATACTCCAATATTGTTCCGTTTATATTTGCTTTGTTGTTTTCGTTAAATACTATTGCAAGTTCTCCATTAAGCCATGGCTGCATGTCCCATAATTTCAATTTTTCTTTTCTCATTTTTTCCAGACTTTTTATCGTACTGCTTATTTTGTAACTGAATTTTGAAGGAAGTATCATAGTTTGTTTAAGTATTTGCTTTGCAACTTCTGAATTATATATTTCACTCGATATATCTATTTTTTCCGAAAATGTTCCATATCCGCTGCCGACTTTTTTCAATGCTATAACTTCTATTCTTTCTTCTATATCTCTTACTTGAGCTTCTCCATCCGAACAATTGTCGGAATTACTTATCCAACCATGTAATGTTGGTAATTTTTTAAAATTTTTTACCTTATCCAGTCTAAAAGCAGCTGCGGCAATTTCTTTTTTCTTTTTATTTATTTCATATTCTTCTTTCAACCTAGTCATCTCTTGAGAATTTTCTTTATTTTTTCCTTCATCATAAACTTTTTGTACGAGTTTAGATATATCTTTCGGTATTACAATTTCATTTTTAAGTACTTGTACCGTTTTTGCCAATATATATTTCGAATATATATATGATGTTCCTTCGTCAAACAATTCAATATTTTCTTTTACTCCGAATATATGTACTGTCGGAATTTTAAATTTTTCAGGTCTTTCAATTTCATGTCGATGCAGTCGTCCGGTCCTTTGCAACAATAAGTCGACAGGCGCAAGTTCGGTAATAAGTACATCAAAATCTATATCAAGAGATTGTTCAAGTACTTGCGTACCGATTACTATTTTATTTTTAGGCCTTTTTCCGTCTTTACCGATTATACTCATTAAGTAATTTTCTTTTTTTATGCGATCACATGCAATAAACGCGGAGTGCAAAACTTCCACATTTTCGTCACCGAATTTTTCAACACATTTTTCAGCAATCTTTTGTGCTTTTTTTACTGTATTTACAATAATTCCTTTTATTCCGTCATTTTTTAATATTTCATATATTTTTTCAATACTTTCTTCCGGTCCGTTTTCATATTTTTTTAAAATTATTTTCTTTTCGGAAAGTTTTGAAAATTTACTGATTACGTGAATTTTTTTATCGTCATTATATGTCAACAACGGATATGCATCCGTTAATATTTTTTTCTCATCCTTTTCGCATTCTTTCCACTTATATCCCATACCTCTCATATAGTTTTCCAAAAGTTCAAATCTTTTATTTTTCGGAAGCGTTGCTGAAAGTATTATAACCGTCACATTATATGCACCGAGCCAATGTATCGCACGGTAAAGATATTCACTCATGTATGCATCATATGCGTGCACTTCATCGACAATTACAACTTTTTTCGTAAACCCCAAATGTCTTAATGCAAGATGTTTTTGTTTGAGTGCCATAAGCAATACTTGGTCTACCGTTCCGACTACAAAATCATCCAATGCGGATTTTTTTCTTCCTGCCATCCAAGAATTTACAATTATCGAACAATCTTTCATTTCATCATGTTTTTCTCTCGAATACAAATAATCATAATTATTGAAAATGTTTTTTATTGCTTCATATTCTTCATTTAGTTCTGCTTTTCCATGTTGAAGTCTAAGTCCGAATTTGGAATCAGTTTCTTTCGCTATATTTTCAAGCCATTTATGAACACGGCTGAACATCGTGTTCGATGTAGCTTGTGTAGGAAGTCCGAAAAAAATCCCGCCTGCACCTTTTTTATATGCAAGTTGTTCGGATGCAATCAATGCCGTCTCCGTTTTTCCGGTTCCCATAGGGGCTTCATAAATAACTATTCCGGGATTTTCAATATTTTCTATTATTTCAAAAACTTCTTTTTGTATTTCGTGTGGCAAAAATCCAAATCTTTTTTCATATATTTCATTTATGTCAATTATTTCTTCCGCTTCCCAACAATTTGATTTTTCCCATTTTACAAATCCTTTTTCAGCACGTTCAAATTCGTATTCTTCCAATTCCTTATCCAAGTCAAATAATGGAAAATATTCTTCGTTACTTGCAATCCAATCCGCTGTAATTACAATACCTTCAATCAGAACTTGTAAAGGCTGTGTAAGATACGGAAGTTCATCCACATTTTCAAATCCGCTTTTTTGTAATGCCAAATTCAAAATCTCTTTCTGTATTTCTTTCCAATTTTTATAAATTTCAGAATTTTCGTCTTGTACTTGGTAGTAATCTTTAGGATACGAACCGATAACCGGATTATCGTCCAAAGGTTTTCCATGATGTCCGCCTACAATTGAAGCTATACCTTTATTTACACCTTCTCTTATGAGAACGGCTTCTCCCATTTCCGTGTGATGTTTTCTATTTGCAAGCGATAATTGTGATATTCCTTGAAATCCGTTATTCTCAAGTTTTTCAAGAAGTTCTTTATCTAAATCTTCACTGTTTCCAAATCCTTTTTGAGTTTGAAATGCAGGTGTAGCTTTTCCTATATCATGTACAAATCCGATAAATTGAATAAGTCTTTTTACTTTATTTTCAGATATATCTCCGCAGTTTTTACATATATAATTTTTTTGTCCTTGTGACAGCCATAAATCCCATAAAAATCCGCATACGTACCATGTATCGATAAGATGTTGATACAACGAAAGCCATTTCAACGTTCCGTTTTTACTTTGTTTCTTAGCCCATAAAAACTTCCAATTTATTTCTTTCATTTTCCCTCTTTTAAAACAAAATTTAATTTTATTCATTATATTGTATATTTTTTGTATTTGCAAAATAAAAAAGCGAGTTGCCCCGCTTTTTTATTTTACTTAATTCTCAAAAAATTGAATAAGATTATTTCATCGGAATCTTTCTCCATGAAAAAAATTTTGCCCAATAAGGCTCTTCTTTAAATATTTCAATTTCTTTTTTTGTCATGTTATATGGATAATCTACAAATAAATTGTATATTTTTTTCGATCAAAGCTTATATTTAACTCTCCTAAATCATCAATTTTAGATGTCCACCATATTTTATTGTTTTTCTTGTCTTTTTCTTTATAAAAATCTTCATATCCGGGAACTTCACAAATTGCCCAAATATAGTATTCATCTTCACAAAATTCTTTTTTTGTCATAATTGCACCAAAAATTTCAATACTTTAAAAATATTTTTCTTTTCAGTAATTTTATGTTCCAAATATATGTCACTCTTAAGTCTTTCGTTTTGGTGATTTAGAAATTTAATTTACTATGTAACTATTTCCACAATTCTTTTTTATATTTCCCGAATTAATCTATTTATCACCAATTATTTGAAAATGTTTTCGATTGAGACTTTATTCTTCTGTTTCCATTGCTCTTTTTGCCCATGTTTTTATGTACATTTTCGGCGTGAGTAGTCTGTTTCCGGAAAATCTTACTGTGAGTCCCGTTTTTATTGTTCCGTCTCTGATTGCCGATATAATATCGTTCATTGCATGTCCTGTGCTTTTTTCATTTGTTATGAAAGGAAATATCAATTTATTTGAGAAGTCGAATTGTTTTAAAAATCTTTTTATTGGCGGTGATGCCGAGTACCACCATACGGGGGTACCTATAAATATTTTTTTGTATTCATATATGTTTACCGGAAATGTTTTCAGATGAGGTAAACAGTTTTCATTTATTTCTTTTTGCGTCCTTATAAACATGGCTTCTTTGTCTTCGGGATATTTATCTTCCAATCGTATCGATGCCATTGTTCCGCCTATGGTGTTTTGTAATATTTCCGCTACATACCTTGTATTTCCGCTGTATGAGTAGTATATGATTAAATTTTCTTTATTCGCCATATTTCACCTGTTTGAATTAATTGTGTATTAAGTATATCAACAATTTCATATATGTAGCAAGAAAAACCGTTTATTCATTTTACTGAATAAACGGTTTTTGTCAATGTTTTTCAAATGCTTTTTCAATTGTGTGCCATCCGAGTACTGCACATTTTACTCGTGCAGGCATTTTGGATATGTCTTTAAGACTTATTGCGGCTTCCAATTCTTCTTTTTGTTTTTCGCTGAGTTCTTTTCCTCTGATCATATCAAGAAACAGTTCTACAAGATGCATGGCTTCGTCTTTGTCTCTTCCTTGCATTATTTCAATCATCATTGCGGTTGATGCTTGACTTATTGCACATCCGCTGCCGGTGTATGCCAAGTCTGCTATTTTATTTCCTTCGAGTTTTATTTCGATGGTTATATCATCTCCGCAACTGGGATTATGTCCGTGTTCTTTTATTGTAGGTTTATCTATATTTCTTTTGTTCGAATTGTCTTGATTATATTCAAGTATCAAGTCCGTGTATAATTGTTGCAAATTCATCAGTCTTTATACCCCATTACCGTACGCACTTTTTTTAATTTTTCTATAAAATAATCTACTTCGTCTTCCGTATTGTAGAAGTAAAAACTTGCTCGGCAGCTTGCATTTATTCCCAAGTATCTGTGCAAAGGTTCGGCACAGTGATGACCGGTTCTTATACATATGCCGTATTCGGAAAGTATTTGAGCTACATCGTGAGGGTGTACACCTTCTACGGTAAATGCTACCAATCCTTCTTTTTCTTTATAGTCTTTACTTCCTATTATATGTATGAACGGTATGTTTTTCATACCTTCCAGTGCACGTTTTACAAGTTGTTCTTCACGTTTTCTTATTTCTTCATATCCTATATTTTGTATGTAATCAATAGCTGCTGTAAGACTTACGGCGCCTTCTACATATTGTGTTCCGGCTTCAAATTTTGCCGGCAGCGGTGCATAATAGGTTTTTTGTTCTTCAACTCTTTCTATCATGTCTCCGCCGAGCATGAACGGTTCCATTTTTTCGAGGAGTTCTTTTTTACCGTAGAGAACCCCTATTCCGCCCAATGAGCATAGCTTGTGTCCGGAGAATGCAAAGAAGTCGCAATCCAAATCTTGTACGTCCACTTTCATATGCGGTGTACTTTGTGCTCCGTCAAGTATGACTACGGCACCGTTTTTATGTGCTCTTTGTATAAGTTTTTTTGCATTTATTTTTATTCCGAGTACATTACTTACTTGTGCAAATGCAAATATTTTTACACGAGTGTCGTCTAATTTTTCCAAATCACTTTCTATAAAGTGTCCGGTTTCTTTGTCTACATATATATATTCCAGTATTGCTCCGGTTTTTTCACAGACTCGTTGCCATGTCACCAGATTGGAATGATGTTCGGATATTGCTATAAGTATACGATCGCCTTTTTTCAGAAATTTTTCTCCGTAAGAACGTGCTACCAGGTTCAAACTTTCCGTTGTGTTTCTTGTGTATATTATTTCTTCGGCGCTTTTTGCATGAATAAAATCTTTCACCTTTTCTTTGGATGTGTCATAGATTTCGGATGCACTTATTGCAAATACATGTGCACCTCTATGCGGATTTCCGTTATGGTGTAAGCAATATTCATTTACTTTTTCCAAAACTTGCAAAGGTCTTTGAGTTGTAGCGGCATTATCGAAATACACTACTTTATGACCGTTTACTTCGGTATCCAAAATCGGGAAATCTTTTTTTATCATGCTATTGTTCACAGTTTTCCTCCCGCGATTCCAATTGTATTTTCACTATATTCATTACTTCGTCACGTATACTTTCGTCCATTTTATCAATTAACGGACAGATCAACGATTCTACTATTATATGTCTTGCTTCCGTTTTAGTAAATCCTCTTGTCATCAAAAAGTACAAAACATTGTTGTCAAGTTGACCCGCACTTGATGCGTGATTTCCTTGTACATCGTCTTCCGTACACAGAAGTAACGGCAATGAAACGTTTCTTGCGGTAGGATCCAATTGTATCGCTATATCGCTTTCATCCCCGACGGATCCGCTGCATCCGTTTATAAAGTTTAAAATTCCTCTGAATACTTTTTTCGAGTAATCCGATAATGCACCTTTTACGTCTATGTTACCGTCGGTATTTTTGCCTATACAGTCTATATGGTAGAAGAAATCGACTTTTTGATTTCCGCTTGCCATGTAAACTGCAGATTCGAACAATGATGAGTTATTTCCTAATAGTTGTGCATAGCTATGTACTATTACTTCTTTACCGCCGAATTCCGCAGCAACAAATTCCGCATGAGCGTTTTCCGCCATAATTATATTTCTTTCATCATATATTGAGGCGTCTTCAAATCCGTCTTGTATACGTGACACTTTCAGTTCAGCGTTTTTGCCTACATCATATTGTACTGCCGTAAGAATTGTTGCAATATTTTTTTCGCCTTTATATTTCCATACAAGTTCAAGTTCCGATGATTCTTCCAATATTACATGAAATGCTCCGGAAAAGTCTTTTAGTTCTTCACTTGTATTTATTTCTATAGTTAATTTCGTTTTTACGTTTTCAGGAATTTTTATTGTATATGTATGCCCTTCCAACGCTGTTTTTATGGTTTCTTCACATGCACCTTTGTATGTTTTAGGGAAATTAAATTCTTTTTTCAAATATTTATTTTCTGAAAATACCGCATTTGCTATGTTTTCCGGTGTCTTAAACATAAAAGGTGTATCATTTGTTTTCAAATATCTGTATGTCAAAGTCGGCAGTCTGTTTACTCTTATTTCTCTCATTTCCGCCTCCTTAACCTATCGATCCTTCAAATTCCAAGTCTATCAATCTGTTCATTTCTACCGCATATTCCAAAGGCAATGCTTTTGATATAGGTTCGGCAAATCCTCGTACAAGCATGGCTTTTGCTTCTTCTTCCGATATTCCTCTGCTCATAAGATAGTAGATATCTCCATCGGATATTCTTCCTATTTTTGCTTCATGACCTAAATCTATGTCGTCATTTTCTATAATAATATCCGGAATTGTATCTGAACGTGACAAGGAATCAAGCATCAATGATTCACAACTTATTGTACCTTTTGTGCCTTTTGCACGCGGACCTATATGTACTACACCTCTGTAAAGACAAGTTCCGCCGCCTTTTGATATGGATTTGGAGTTAATGTTCAAGCTTGTATCTTTTCCGAAGCTTTCAACTTTACATCCGGTATCCAAAAATTGTCCTTTACCTGCAAATGAAATACCGGTAAATTCACATTTCGAACGATCACCTTGCAAAATTGTATCGGGATACAGACATGATACGTGAGATCCGAAGGATCCACTTACCCAAATCATACTTCCGTCTTCTTCGACAATGGCTTTTTTTGTATTCAAGTTGTACATATTTTTTGACCAGTTTTCAATTGTCGAATAACGGAGTGTGGCTCCTTTTTTTACAAACAATTCTACTGCACCTGCATGCAAGTTCGCCACATTGTAACGAGGTGCGGAACAACCTTCAATGAAATGACAGGATGCACCTTTTTCAATAATTATCAACGTATGTTCAAATTGTCCCGCTCCGGGAGCATTCAAACGGAAATAACTTTGAAGCGGCATTTTTACGTGAACGCCTTCAGGTACGTACACAAACGATCCGCCTGACCATACTGCATAGTGCAATGCTGCAAATTTATGGTATCGGGGTGTTATTAATTTTCCGAAATACTTTTTTACTATTTCAGGATATTTATTTACTCCCGTTTCAAAATCCACATAAACTACGCCTTGTTGTTCCAATTCTTTTTGTACGTTGTGGTAAACAACTTCGGAATCGTACTGTGCACCTACTCCGGCAAGATTTTTCTTCTCGGCTTCGGGAATTCCCAAGCGATCAAAAGTGTCACGTATGTTTTGCGGCAAATCTTCCCAACGTGCTTTCATGTCGGTTTTCGGACGTATATATGTATATATGTGGTCCATATCCAACTCGGATATATCCGGCATCCACGGAGGTATGTCCAATTCATCGTAAATTTTTAAAGCTTCAAGTCTTTTTTGAAGCATCCATTCAGGTTCATTTTTCTTTGAAGAAATTTCTCTGATAATATCTTCCGTAAGTCCCGAATCGGATTTGTAAGAAAATTCAACTTTATCTTTTATGTCATATATACTTCGATTTACATCATCGACATAAGTTCTTTTTCTTTCTCCGGCCATACTACACCTCTTTACGATATGCGTCAAAACCGTTGTTTTCAATTTCATCTACCAATTCCGGTCCACCGTTTTTAACTATGTGTCCGTCAATCAGTACATGTACAAAATCAGGCTTGATAAATCTTAAAATCTGATTGAGATGTGTAACCATAACAATAGCGTTTTCTTCGCTATGATATTCTGAAATGTTGCGTGAAACTACACGCACCGCATCTACGTCCAATCCGGAGTCCGTTTCATCAAGCATTGCAAGTTTCGGATTCATTGCACGCATTTGAAGTATTTCACTTTTTTTACGTTCACCGCCTGAAAATCCGTCATTTAAATAACGTTCTCCGTAAGATGTATCCATTTCCAAATCTTCCAAGTATCCTTTAAGCATTCTCTTGAAAGGAAATAATTTCTGTTTCTTTCCACTTACTATCGTCTTTGCGGTACGAATGAAATTTTCCATAGTAATACCGGCAATTGAAATAGGTGCCTGGAAAGAAAGAAATATTCCTAGTTTCGCTCTTTTATCTACGGATAATTCTGTAATGTCTTCTCCGCAAAAGTAAATTTTACCTTTTGTAATTTCATAAGCCGGATTACCCATAACTGAATGAAGCAGCGTAGATTTACCTGCACCGTTCACTCCCATAATTACATGAACTTCTCCGGTATTGATTGTCAAATTTATACCGTGCAAAAGTTCTTTTTCTCCTACTGAAACGTGAAGATTTTCAACACGAAGCAACTCACTCATTTAGTTCACCTCAAAATTTATATCAGTTAATTTTTGTATCTTTATTTACGTTTTCATTGTAGCTTATTTATTTTGATAAGTAAACAAAAAATAATGTTTTTTTAATTGTTTTTATTTGTAAAAACATCGACAAAAAGCCTGAATGTCCGATATTATCTACTTTTTTCGATATATATTTTTTGTTATAAAAAATTTATTTTATAAACTAAAAAAACACTTCACATTCAGATGTAATGTGAAGTGTTTTTCTATTACTGTTTCTGTTGTTCACCGAACCATTTTTTGTAAATCTTGTCATAGGTTCCGTTTTCTTTGATTTCTTTCAAAGCTTTGTTTACGGCATCTTGCAATTCTTTATTGTCTTTATTTACTGCAAGCGACATTGCCGGACCGGGCTTCGGTGTTCCTACTATTTGAAGATCCTTATCGGCACCCTGATTCAAGTAGTACATTGTTACCGGACGATCGAGAACTACTGCATCAAGTGTAGACGCCTGCAATTCCATAAATGCCTGTGAGTTTGAGTCAAGTTGTTTTACATTTGCAGCTTTTGCTTCCTGTGCAAGTTCTACCGACTTCGTTCCTACCTGAGCACCTACATTCTTACCTTCAAGATCTTTCCAATCATGAATTGTGTCATTGTCTTTTCTTGTAACAATTACATATCCGTTTTCACTGAAATAGGGATCTGAGAATGCAACTTGTTTTGAACGTTCCGGTGTAGCATCCATACCTGCGGCAATCATGTCGATTTGTCCGCTTTGTACTGCCGGTATCAATGCATCAAAACCCATACTCTTGAATTCCATCTTACTTCCCATTTGCTTTATAACAGCTTCCGCCAAATCCAAATCAAATCCGACGTATTTATCACCGTCTACGAATTCAAACGGTGGGAAAGTCGTTTCCGAACCTACTCGGATAACCGGAGGAATCCCGTTCTTTGTTGTACTGTCCGATCCGCATCCTGCAGAAATCAGAGCTGCTGCCATAGCACCTATAGCAAGTATTGTTTTAAATTTCTTACCAAACATATAATCATCCTCCTGTTATTAAATTGTAGTATTGATTTTTACTACGTGTTGAAAGTTATAATAACACCGCAATTTAACACTGTCAATAGAATTTATTCAACTTTTTGTATTTTTATTTCTTTTCTAATTTTAATTGTATGTATATTCTTACAGCACCGTTATTTGCTTCGTTTTTATAAACCTATATTTACATTTATCTTAAATTGACCATGATTGCATATCATGCTATATTAAAATATAAATATATAAATAAGAAAGGTTTTTCATGGAGCTTATAATTTCTTTTCTCTCCGAATGGGGATATTCGGCACTGTTTGTAACTATGGCTTTGGAAAATATGAATGTCCCGATTCCGAGTGAAATTATTCTCGGCTTTGCAGGATTTCTTGTTTCACAGCAAATTTTTTCATTTTGGCCGACGGTAATAGTTGCCACAATTGCAGGTGTTGTCGGATCATTATTGTCTTATTGGATCGGTGCGACAAGCGGTCGGCTTTTTTTATTGAAAATAGCTGAGAAAAATTCATTTACAAATAAAAAACTTCAAATGGCGGATGCATGGTTCAAAAAGTATGGAGGGCTTGCGGTATTTACCGGAAGATTGCTTCCCGGAATACGCACATTCATATCTTTGCCGGCAGGTATTTCGCATTATCCTTTGGTACAATTTGTAATTTATACGATAATAGGTACTATACCGTGGACACTTATGCTTATATATATAGGCGACTTGCTCGGTGAAAATTGGCACGAGTTACTTAATTACAAACTTGAACTTGCACTTTTTTCAATCGGTGTACTTATAATTGCATTGGTATTATATTTTATTATCAGGCAGCGCAAAGATAATGTTTAATAATTGTAACGGCGCTATAATGCGTCGTTTTTTGTATGATTGTTTTTTCAAGGAGTATTTATTATTATGCAAGAATCATTTATTACAAGATTTGATGCAAAAATAAAAAGCTGCAAAAATATACATCTTATTGCCGTACTTTTTATTCTTTCTTTCATTTTGCTTTCAATCGGAAGTTCTCTCCTTCCCGTAACCGATCCGGTTGAATCGAATTATGCACTTACGGCAAAAGAAATGGTTTTGTCGGGTAATTGGATGTCACCTCAGATTTATGGCGTTTTTTGGTTTGATAAACCCATAATGATTTACTGGCTTTTGTCCGTTTCATACAGCATTTTCGGATTTACAAATTTCGCTTCGAGATTGCCTTCGATAATTTTCGGTGCAATTTCCGTTCCTCTTTTATATTATTATGTTTCTCACATTTTAAAAGATAAGCAAATTGCATTTTATTCCGGAATAATGCTCTTGACGTCTTTTGAATTTTGGCTTATTTCTCATGGAATTATTACAGATGCCGTTTTGCTTATGTTTACTATTCCTACATTATTTTCCGCATATACAGGTATAAAAAACAATAATATCAAACATATGCTTATAGCTTACGGTGCCGCAGGATTTGCATGTCTTACAAAAGGCCCCGTAGGATTGGTACTTCCCGGTCTTTTCCTTTTAATCTGGTGCGGACTTATGCGTTCGTCCGTGTATTTAAAAAGATGCTTTCCGTGGCAAGGTATAATTTTATTCTTAATTGTAGTTCTACCTTGGTATGGCGGTATGTACTTAATTCACGGACAAGATTTCATAAACGGTTTCTTGGGTATTCATAATGTACTTCGTGCAACTTCTTCGGAGCATCCTTCCGACAATCATTGGTATTATTACTTGATTGTGCTTCCGTTATCTCTGCTTCCGTGGTTCGGTCTTACAGTTTATCAGGCAATTAAAGAATGGAAAGAAAAAACGGATTTGTATTTATTCTTAATGACTTGGCTTTTAGGTACATTTTTCTTTTACACTTTAATGGCTACCAAGTATATTACATACACATATATCGCAGTTATACCGGGAATTGTTTTAGCCGCAAAAGCTATAAAAAGCATAAAAAAAGGAAGTACAAAGGCATATATATGTCTTTCAATACCGTTTTTCATTTTAACCGTTGCAATGGGATATTTGACGACTCGTGTGCATGAAGTAAATTGGACTTTCATGTATTTTATAATTATCCTATCAATTGTTTTTGTAGGATTATTTTTCAAAAAAAATTTGCGACAAGGATATATATATGTTTCAACTTTCACTTTACTTATGTATATAAGCATGATTTTACAAGGTCTTCCCGTTTACATGAATACTCGTGCTCCCGTTTTCTTTGCTGACGAATTTAAAAATTTACCGGGCAAACACTATTTCTTCGACACATATAGCACATCTTACGTTTATTACACAAGCGATTTGGCCACCAGAATAAAACCGTCAACTGCACTTACAACTAATGTTGAATCAAGAAATTCGCTTTGGGATTTTAAATTTATTATGCCGACAATAAATGATAATGAATTCGAAAATGAAAAATTAAATGAATCGGCGTTTGTTTTCGTTTATAATAAGAATGCGGATGCTTTTAAAAATTGGAAATTTTATAATCATTTTGTTCCGGTAAAGAAATTTGACGACGGAACAATTTACAAGTTGGTGACTATTGATGAATTATCCTCACATAATGCATAAAATCAGAGTTTTTACCGAATCTCTGAAGAAATACAAAGAAAAAAATGTTTTCAATCCATGGACCGATTTCGATCCCGATTACGATATTGCTCATTCACGTTCTATAAGAAAAGCTCAGCTTGAACGTTACCTTGTACATCGCATGGATTCTCCCCGCTTGTTGATAGTTGCGGAAGCTTGCGGTTATCAAGGTTGTCGTTTTACCGGAATACCTTTGACTTCGGAGCGTATGATGCTTGATTTACATCCTGTTGTAAACAGTAAAATGATAATCGGTTCTCCCGGACGCAGAACAAGCAGAAAAGAAAGTCCGTTTCTTCCTGCCGATATCCAGCGTGAAAAAGGATTTAACGAACCTACGGATACAATTGTTTGGAAAGCAGCTTTGGAAAGCGGATTGGCGCCTGATGATTTTATACTATGGAATATTTTCCCTTTCCATCCGCATAAACCGGGCAAAATGCTTACCAATCGCACTCCCACTCAAAAAGAATTGGATGCCGGATTGATTTATACCGAAAAACTTCTTGAGTTGATAGGTGGAAATATTAAAATCTGTGCAGTCGGTAAAAAAAGCGAAACTACATTAAAAAATGCCGGCTACAAAGTTACCGGCGTAAGACATCCTGCAAACGGAGGTGCAACTCTTTTCAGAGAAGGTTTACAGGATTTTATAAAAGAAATCGGTGTATAAATTAAAGGCAAGAGATTAAAACTCTTGCCTTTTTTATTATCTTAATATTATTTTTTTCGTTATGTAATTCCAAATCATCACAACAGCAGCTGCAAAAACTTTTGCAAACATATACCAAATTGCGATTTTTTCAACCATAATGTACATTACGATTTGATTTATGCCCAAACCTGCAACAGATGTAATTACAAACCACGTACGTTTTGTGTTTGACTGATTTTCGGTATTGAAAACAACATACACGCATAAAAAATAATTTACTATAAGTGCAATAATAAAAGCCGCTGCCGAAGAAATTAAGTACTGTATGTGCAAATATTCGGTAAATCCGTAAAGCATTGCGAATTCCAACACGAAACAAAATCCGCCGACAACTACAAATCTTATTATTTCTTTTAAGTGTTTCTTGTATAAATTGTAAAACGATTTAAACATTTTTCCTACTCTTCCGATACGGGATTTAAATAAAGATTGTGTAAATCTTCTTTTAAATTCTTGATTATTTTTTGCTCGAATTCTTTAAGTGTCGTTGCGTCATATTTGTGTATTATTTTAGGAATTCCCCCGGCACGCATTTCTCCATAATATTGATTTCTGTACATATTATAAAAAAATAAAATACCGCTGTTATTTTGCCTACATTCATATGCAGCTACGATATATGAACCGTTAAGCCCCAAAACCGGCATGGACGGTTCTATGACTCTTTTGTAATTATGTATTGTTTCCGGCATGGCTTTTGAATAATCCCATTTCGTAAATCCGGTGCTTTTTACAAGTACAGATACCTTACTTCTATCTATCATTTCTTTGTATATGAATTCAGGTAGCATCGTTTTTACAATATTTTTAAATTTTTCAAAATCACCTGTTATCATTTCAATTTGAGTTATTACAAATAATCTGAAATCGGCTTTTATCATAAAATCCATTGTCTCTTCATCGAACAATGCTTTTACTTCCCAACCGTTTTTTTCATTTACGTAAGAGAATGCATAGTATTTGCGATCATCTTGAACATCTACTCTTTTTAAACTGTATTCATGAACGGTTTGAGGCAAATCTTCTTCTATTTTCCAATTTAAAAACAGATTTCTTCGATTTTCACGTTCTTCTTTTATTTTATTTATGTCGCTCATTCTCTACTTCCTCTTGCTCTTCTGTATTTTCTTCTTCATCCAATCTGTCTCTTGTTTCCACTACCAATTTTACAAATTCTCTTGTTTCCGGAAACGGTATTTCTTTTATATTTGTGAAATCATCTTTCCAACCGTATTCGGTTATCCATTCATCTACATTACCTCTTCCGGCATTGTATGCTGCAAGTGCCAAAACTTCGTTATTGTGATATTTTTTAAGCAAATAATCTATATACCACGTTCCGAGCATTATATTTTGTCGAGGTTCTTTCAAATCCGTATATTGCAATTCGCCTTCTTGTGCTATCCATTCGGCGGTTTTCGGCATCAATTGCATCATTCCTACAGCACCTACATGTGATACCGCTTTTTGATCGAATTTACTTTCCGCATGCATTACAGCTTCGACCAAGTGTCTTTGTACTCTGTATTTATGTGCGTATTCAGTTATTATCATACGTATTTCGGGTGCAGGTCGACTTAAATAGTTGTGTAAAAATATTGAAAATAAAATAATACCTATAAATAAAAGCACCGTAAAAAGTCTAACACCGAACTTAATATGATTTTGTCGTACATTAGACCTTTTATGTCTTTTCATATTTACCTCTTTTCCGTTTTTTCAATTATTTTTTGAAGTTCTTCAATTACTTGTTTTTCGGTTTCTTCAATTGTGCCGTCATTATTTATTATTTTATCGGCATATTCTTCTTTTTCCGATTCGGGCATTTGAATTTCTATACGTTTTTTTATTTCTTCCGTTGAAAGATTTGTACGCAAACGTAATCTTTCAATCCGTTCATTATAATCGGCTTTTACAAGCCACGTTTCATTTACACGTGTATGCCATCCGCTTTCTATCAACAACGGTACGTCTAAAAATATAACTTTACTTCCTTCCGTTACATATTTTTCCGTTTCGTTCATCATTTCGTCCCAAACTTTCGGATGTACAAATTCATTAAGTTTCTTTCTTTTTACGGTATTTGTAAACAACACCGATGAAAATTTCACTTTATTCAAGCTTCCGTCTTTATCGAAAACATTTTTACCGAAAATTTCATGTATTTTATCAAGTGTACTTTCTTCATTCATAATTTTATGTGCAATCACATCGGCATCTATGACAGGTATTCCGTTTGAACGCAGACAATCCGCTACCGTACTTTTACCTGATCCCATACCTCCGGTAAGTCCTATTAAATACATATTCATTACTTGGTTTCCGCCCAATTTTTACCTACATGCACATCTGCAACAAGTTTCACTTTTAATGAAACAACGGATTCCATTGTTTCTTTAAGCAATTTACTTATTTCTTCAACTTCTTCTTTTACCGCTTCTACAACAAGTTCGTCATGTACTTGTAATAAAATACGACTCTTGTACTTGCCCTTTTTCATTTTTCCGTATACTTGAATCATGGCAATTTTCATGATGTCCGCTGCACTTCCTTGTATCGGAGTGTTCATGGCAGTACGTTCGGCAAATGATCTGCGTTGAAAATTTTTGCTGTTTATATCAGGCAAATCACGATATCTTCCAAACAGTGTTTTCACTTTTCCGGTTTTTCTTGCTTCTTCTGTCATTTTTTTCATAAATTCATGTATACCGGGGTATCTTTTCAAGTATGTTTTTATATATTCATCAGCTTTTTTCCTGCTTATTCCGAGTTGTTTTGAAAGTCCGAAATCGCTTATTCCGTAAATGATACCGAAGTTTACGGCTTTTGCATGTGAACGTTGTTCACTCGTTACTTCTTCAAAGGGAACTCCGAATACTTCAGATGCCGTTCTTCTGTGTATGTCTTCTTTATTTTCAAATGCACGTATAAGTCCTTCATCTCCCGACATATGTGCCAATACACGCAGTTCCACTTGTGAGTAATCCGAAGATATAAAGAAATCATATCCTTCACCCGGTACAAACAAAGAACGAATTACTTTTCCTTCTTCCGTCCTTACGGGTATGTTTTGCAAATTCGGCTCCGAACTGCTCAATCTTCCCGTGGCGGTTACCATTTGATTGAATGATGTATGTACTCGCTTTGTTCCTTTTCGCACAAGTAACGGTATTGCATCAAGATATGTGGAAATAAGTTTTGCCAATGTTCTGTATTCAAGTATGTTCTTTACAAAAGGATAATCTATTGCAAGATTTTCCAAAACATCTGCCGCCGTAGAGTATCCGGTTTTGGTTTTCTTCCCTGTCGGCATTCCCATTTTATCGAATAATATGTGGCTTAATTGTTTGGGAGAATTTACATTGAATTCTTCTCCGGCTTCTCTATAAATTTCCAAAAGAAGTTTTTCTTCTTTTTCTTTCATGTTTTTCCGAACTTTTTTCCAATTTTCTTCGTCTATGGAAATACCGTTCTTTTCCATTTCTGCCAATACTTCGATTAACGGTTGTTCTACTTCTTTGAATAATTTTTCTATATCGTTTTTTACCAAAAGTTCATAGGATGATGTGTATAAAGCCAAAAGGAAATCTGCAATCATATTTCCGTTTTGTTCAAAACTTGCGTTTTCGTCAATATATATTGACGGCACTTTAAATAATTCTCCTACATATGAGCGATTATAAGTAACATGTGTGGGATCAAGTAAGTACGCAATAAGAGTTACATCATAAAATTTCAAATTTTCATATGGAAAATCCGATTCGAATATTTCTTTGCTGTTTTCTGCTATTATTGCTTTTGCTTTCAAAAGTTGCTTTTTAAATTCTGAAAAATCTTTACGTTCTACTTTGTAATTACCGCTTTTGGTTCCTGCTATTACTTCATTTATTTTGAAAAAAGGAGTTTTACCTTGAATTTCCGGTACAAATGAAATAATTTCATCTTCAAATGAAATATTTTCATCCCAATTTAAAAGCGGTTTCATTTCTTCCATTTCTTTTTTCTTCGCTTCGGCAAGCATCTTAAATCTCGGCAATCCGCTTAATTCTTCAGCTATCGAATGAAGTCCCAATTTATCGAACAATTCTTTCATTTCATCGTAATGTATCGGTTGTTTCATTTCTTCAAGAGTTGCATTTATGGGTATATCGATACGTATCTTGGCTAAATTTCGTGACAAATATGCATCTTCTTTACTGCTTAAAAGTTTCGTCTTTTGTGCACCTTTTATTTCTTCAATATTTTTGTATATATTATCGAGATTTTCGTATTTTTGTAAAAGTTTTATTGCAGTTTTTTCGCCTATTCCTTTTACTCCTGGTATATTGTCGGATGTATCTCCCATCAATGCTTTCATGTCTATTATCTGAGAAGGTTTTATTCCGTACTTTTGAACTACTGCGGAAGGGGTCATTTCCGCCATGTTGCTTATACCTTTTTGCGTGAGAAATACCGTTACCTTTTCACTTGATAACTGCAACGAATCTCTATCTCCCGTAACTATCAAAACCGGAAGTTCGTCTTTATACTTGAACGCCAAGGTGCCGAGTATGTCGTCGCCTTCGTATCCGGCTGTTTCATATACAGCAACTCCCATTACACGCAACAAATCTTTTATCAATTTAAATTGAGGTACAAGTTCGGCCGGTGCAGATTTTCTTGTAGCTTTATAGTCTTTATAAATTTCGTTTCTGAATGTATATCTGTCTTTGTCGAATGCTACAGCTATATATTCAGGGTCCAAATTACGATAAAGCCCTGCAAGCATACGCAAAAATCCATATACCGCATTTGTATATATTCCGTTGTGGGACAGTAACGGCAATGCATAAAAGGCTCTGTAAAATAAACTGCTGCCGTCTATAATAACTAATTTTTTATCCATATATACCCCCGCAATATTGTCTTCACTTCATTATATATGATTTTTTAATATGTATCTACCGATGCGGTTTTTTGTGATTTCTCTACATAATAAAAAAAGCTCATCCAAAGATGAGATAAACGCTTGGTGCGGTTGGAGAGACTTGAACTCTCACGGATAAAATCCACTACCGCCTGAAGATAGCGCGTCTGCCAATTCCGCCACAGCCGCATAAAAAAGTGGTGCCTCAGCCCGGAATCGAACCGGGGACACAAGGATTTTCAGTCCTTTGCTCTACCAACTGAGCTACCGAGGCATAATGGCGACCCGGATCAGATTTGAACTGACGATCTTCGCCGTGACAGGGCGACATGTTAGACCGCTACACCACCGGGCCATTGGTGGGCGATGACAGGATCGAACTGCCGACATTCTGCTTGTAAGGCAGACGCTCTCCCAGCTGAGCTAATCGCCCAAATTAATGGTGACCCGTGGGGGATTCGAACCCCCGACTCCGCCGTGAAAGGGCGGTGTCTTAACCGCTTGACGAACGGGCCATTTGGTGATCCATCCGCGACTCGAACGCGGGACACCTTGATTAAAAGTCAAGTGCTCTACCGACTGAGCTAATGGATCATGTGTGGCAGGGGTAGCAGGATTTGAACCTACGCATAACGGAGTCAGAGTCCGTTGCCTTACCGCTTGGCTATACCCCTATGGCTCCTGAAGTAGGACTCGAACCTACGACCGATCGGTTAACAGCCGATTGCTCTACCAACTGAGCTATTCAGGAACACTCGTTACTACATTGGAGCGGAAAACGGGACTCGAACCCGCGACCCCCACCTTGGCAAGGTGGTGCTCTACCACTGAGCTACTTCCGCATCAGTAAGCAACGTTATTATTATAACATCTTATCAGATATTGTCAAGTTAAAATTTAACTTTCCAACCTCCGAACTAAAGATGCTACGCAAAATACTTTATCACAAAGATCGGTGTATGTCAACTGTTTTTCATTTTCATTTATGAAAAAATATTCTTCGTTCCGAACACTTTCAATTTGCTTTTAAAAATTGAACTTTCTCTGTCATGAAAATATCCCAAGTATATGGATAATGTATTTTCACCGTCGGTTTTTTCTACACTGTCACTTCCGTATGCAGTATTATCTACCAAAAAACGTCCGTCCATAGGTAAAAAATCAACAGATATACTTTCCAATATTGCAGCAGCAAAAGGAGTGATATTTTCCGCATATAATGATAAATTTGTTGTTGTAACGGCACGTTTCAATATACTTTTTGTAATTTTACCTTTTTCATCCTTACCGTCTTCAACTGAAAACGGACAAGTAAATACATTTTCCACTCCCAAGTAGTCAAGTGCAGATAATATACAATAAAGTTTTGCATGTGAACTTCCGTCTATTCCCACCATGCCCAAGCTTTTGTCTTTTATATTCAATTCATCAAAAGCTTGTGTAACGGTTTTAATTACATTTATACCGCAAGAAATGCGTTCCTTATATTTTTTATTGCATATTTTTGCCCATTTCAAAGTCCATGACTCTTCAGTGAAATCGGTTTCTCCGCTTGTATTCGGAATAAAGAAATAATGTGCTCCTATTTTAGCTTTAGGATTTGCCATTTCTATAAAATAATCCGAAAGACCGGCATCTTTCAATTCCGATTTCAAATACAAAGACGGAACTCCCATGTCTATCATCGCACCGATAAGCATATCTGCAGTAATTTTATAATATCCTTTTATGAATAAAGCTTTCATGAAACCTCCTCTTCTTATATTTACACTGAAATTATGCTTTCAAGCAACTCCAATCCGAGTGCAGATCCCAATCCCTGTGCTTTTGTAAAATTATATTTTAAAATTCCTTTTTGATTAAGTTTTTTTGCTTGTATTTTATAAAGAGGTTCATCATAGTCCGCAAAAGAAATTACATTGTCGATAATTTCGGGATATACCGTCACCGCAGCAAGTGCGGCTGCACCGGTAACGGCGTTATCGAAAATTACATAAATCCCTTCACGGAAGGATTGTACAATCAAACCGAAAAGCATCGCAATTTCCGTAGAACCTGTTTTACTCAATACAGAAACCGGATTTTCTTTGAAATTTTCCAATTTATCAAATTGTATTTTTAAGGATTTATCAAAAACACTTCCTTGCAAATCGTCTTTTAAAACAGCTGTCGTCACACTCAATGCGGAAAGCATACATCTTTCACCGACATTTCCGAGTGCAACTGCTTGAACTTTTTGCAAAGCAAGTGATTTTCCTACGGACATTCCCAATGAAACTGCATACTTTGCTTCTTCCACACTCATTGCAGGAGTTCCCAAATGCGTTCCGTTACGCATTTTTTTCACCAATACTCCTCTCAAAGATGATGTGTCTTGTTCCAATCCCGTATCCACAAGGTAAATCGGTGCATTAATTTTTCTTGCAACGGCACTTACAGCTCCTACGCCTTGCGCCAATGCACGCATTTCATGAAAACTCACAAATCCGTGCGTTTCATTTTGTCCGCCTACCGCAGTATCTCCTCCGGCAATAACTATCGCTTTTCGCAAAGGCAACGAGTCAATCTTCACCTTATTTAAAATTTTTTGTGAAATATCTTTCCATGCCATATCCTTACTTATCATCCTTTTACCCCTGCTTCTTCCTTGGTTATTGATTCGATATAAATTTTTATTGCGGTTTCAAGCATATTTTTTTGTAAAACTGCTGCAAATATATCGTTTTCATTTTTACCGCAATTTATATTTCCTTCGACTGAAAGTTTTTTCGACAATTCATTATGTATATTGAGTGAAGATATTTGCGATGAAAGAAAATATTCTGAAAAATCCGCAGACAACTGTTTCGCAAGACATGCGCAAAGTAAAGATACCCATCCGCTCAATATTATAATACCGTGCTTTTTCATTGTTCCGAGCATTATACCTAAGGTGAACCAAATATCATATGTACCTGTTTTTTTGAATAAATCCGACATTTCATTCGTATTTACGGTAGACTCTTCCAATTCTTGCTTTACATCCTCGATGCTCAACCCCGATATATCTTGCAATAAATATTCTATATTATCGAAAATGTCACTTTTTTCTTTTTTACAAAGCATGGCAGCAATGCAAAACGCAGATATTTTATTTTCATAATTCATCGCAATTGAAGGTATTACCGCACATCCTTTTTCATGTATATTTTCATCTATAAAATTTATACCTTCTTCAACAGTTTCAATTATATTGAAATTGTTTTTTCCGGACTTTTTGAAATTAAGTAAACATGCATTCAAAAGCTTCGCAGATTTCTTTTCAAGTTCCGAAAGTTCCGAATTGAAATCTCCTCGTTCTCCGATTTGTACCAGTATACATTCGGATATTTCCGGAAATTCGTTTCCTGAAATTCCTGCAAACTTTACCACGATTTCTTCAAGATTTCCCAAGTTTCCCGTTCCTGTATAAAGGTCATCGAAACGTGTTCGTACAAATTTCATAACTTCCGTATTTAAAGGTTTTATGCTTGACGTTGTTTCATTGAACAGTTCCATATTTTCACCGCTTTTCGATTGTTTTTATTAATTATAGCATGATTTTATCAATAAAAAAGACTCGCATGGAGTCTAAATAATTTGAAATATATAAAACTTTAAATAGAATGTTTCAGGAATTGTCATTATCATCGGATGATCTTGTGACTGCATTCTGCTCTCTATAAGTCTTAAAGTTACATTTGCGTCTCTTGCAGCTTCTTTAAGCATTTTTATGAAAAGTTCCTCTTTCATAAAATGTGAGCATGAACATGTGGCAAGATATCCTCCTCTCGGCAAAAGTTTCATTGCACGATAATTTATTTCTTTATATCCTCTAAATGCTGAATGTACGGTACTTCCGGATTTTGTAAATGCAGGCGGATCCAAAATTATATAATCATATTTATGCTCATGGTTTTTATCCTGCTGTGTCAAATAATCAAATACATCGGCTTTTACAACTTTCATATTTTCAAGTTCGTTTATTTCAGCATGATGAGTTGCCATATCCACTGCATGCTGCGATATGTCTATCGCCGTAACGCTCTTCGCTCCGGACTTTGCAGCGTTCAATGCAAATGCACCTGTATGTGTAAAACAATCAAGTACGTTTTTCCCCTTTGCTATGTTTCCGGCGGCTTTTCTGTTAAATTTCTGGTCCAAAAAAAATCCCGTTTTTTGTCCGTTTTCTATATCTACATCATATTTT
>QWCD01027859.1_pt1 | contig 26321 bp, 22 predicted proteins | sample 1972461 | NCBI WGS metagenome assembly QWCD01 (sample SAMN09866717, study PRJNA288562) | Human vaginal metagenome isolate term4_vaginal, whole genome shotgun... | isolation source: vagina | host: Homo sapiens | place: USA: California | reverse complement strand
TTTCGCCGCGATTTGCCACAAGTATTTTTTTGATATTCGTAACCATACGTTACAAGTTATAGGAAATTTGGCTTATAGTATCCGTGAATTTGAACAAAACATTATGCGATTTTTTGTAAACTTCTCCAACGCGCAGCTGGTGATTTTTGTCTAATCTTTGATTCAGCAACGAAAAACAATACGAAAGAAGGATATCGTGGCTAATTTTGAATCTAACTCTGGTGCAAACTCTGGCGCAAGCTCTAGTGCAGTTGCATCTAAGGCCTTTGACGTTAATCGTTTGGCTGTTCCATTTGCTAAGGCGTTTTTGTTTACTGTTCTTATTAGCGCTGCCACTATGGCTGGCGCATTGCCAATTCCTGGAACTCCTGTTCCTGTAACTTTGCAAACTTTGGTTTTGGCTTTGGCAGGTCTTACTTTGACTTGGCGCCAGGCCGTTAGCTCTGTGCTTATGTACCTTGCGATTGGTGCTGCTGGAATGCCAGTGTTTGCAGGCGGAAAGAGCGGCGTTGTGGCTTTTGCAGGCCCTAGCGTTGGATTCCTTGTTGGATTCGTGTTTGGCGTGGCTGCGATTGCGCTTGTAAAGTCTGCGCTCGAAGGCGTTGTTAATGCCGCTATGCCAGAGGATTCTGTTGCTAAGAAATTTGCACGATTTGGCGCGTATTTTGCAGCATCCGTTGTTGGTTCTCTTGTGATTTACGCATTTGGATTTGTAGGCCAATCGCTTATGATGCACTTGCCTGTGTGGGCAATCGCCGTTGCTTCTACTGGCTTTATTGTGGGCGATATTATTAAAGCTGCAATCGCTAGCGCAGTTTGCGCAGGATTGTATGGCGCGTTTAAGCACAACACCAATGCGTGATGCATTATGCGTGATTATGCGTGATTTGTGATTAATCGCAAGCGTAACGCGCTAACTATTCTAAGACCGCAGTGACGAGACTGCGGTCTTTTTTTGCATCCAAAAGCAAGCGAAGACGTGAGCGCGGATAATCCGCGCGAGCGACACGACCTGCCTTTTCCGCTTTTTGTACCAAATTTGACCCGAAAATGGTACAAACTCGGGAAAAAACTTCCGCACTTTGTACCACATTTGACCTAAATCACGTACAAAATGCGGAAATATCGTTCGCGCGGTCAAAGCGCGCAAACATCTCCCGTGTGCACAATCGCAGATTCTCCCGAGTCTTTAAGAATCAAAAGCGAAGCATCATCATTAATGCTCTGCGCAACGCCTTCTACGCATTCACCGTTATTTATCTCACTATTAACTTCTGGCGCATACACGCTAACTTTGCGCCCAAGAGTCCAACAAACTGCACTAATTTCCTTACGCAAGCACAATGCGCTTTGCGCAGGATTTTGCACAAAACTCGCGAGTCTATTGTTTAAGTTTTTCGCTAAACGCTTAGCAATAATATCCCTTAACTCCATAGCGTCTGGAAGATTCGCGTAATGCATTTGCAAAGATGTTGCCTGCTCAATTGGAAGCGACTCTTTAGACACATTAAGATTAAGGCCGATTCCAAAAATCACGCCAATATTTTGTTGCGAAGATTCATGATTTGCAACATAGCTATTATTTGCAATAGCTGCGATTTCGGTTAAAATTCCGCCTTCTTTGCAATCGCCAATAAAAATATCATTTGGCCACTTGATTTTTATTTCTTGACCAAAATCGAAAATTTTACTTTCGCAATCGCCGACTTCGCCAACTTTGCTGACTTCGCCGACTTCGCAGATTTTGCGCGCGCCAACTTCTTTAAGCGCGCCAATCAGCGCATCTCTTGCGCAAAGCCCTGCAATCATAGGCAGCCAACCGTTGTATTTGTGTTCAATCACAACGCTTTTTGGCAAAATAGCACCATAAGATGCTAGAAAGCTTTGCCCCGATTCGCTAACCCACTTGCGACCAAGACGGCCTCTGCCAGCACTTTGATTGTTTGCAATAATCGCACAAACAAGCGGATTCAAAATTGAAGAGCTTTCAAAATCGCAATTAAGAAGCTCTTTTCGCGCAATATTTTGCGTAGAATCAACAGAGTCTAAAAAGATAAAACTCATCGAGAATTAAATCCCTTAAAATCTACTAAAGCAGCCTAAAAAGCCTAAACCTATTTAATAGCTATTTAAACAACAACTATCAAACAATAGGTTCTACCTGGTCAAAGCCAAGCTCCACAGGAGTCTCTCTGCCAAAGATAGAAACAAGAACTGTAAGCTTTTGCGTTGTAGGATCTACGTCCGAAACTACAGCAGCCATAGTTGCAAATGGGCCGTCGGTAACTGTAACTTGATCGCCAACCTTGTAGGCAACTTCCACCTTGCGCTTGCGAGCAGCAGCTGGCTTATCTCCAGCCTTCTTCAACGCCTCAGACGCAATCATAGGAGCCATCATATCAATAACTTCCTTGCGGCTAAGAGGCGCTGGATCCTTAGATGGGCCAACAAAACCAGTAACGCCTTCAGTCTCGCGCACAATGCGGCGAGCATTCTCGTCTGGCCACATACGAATAAGCACATATCCTGGAACGCGCACACGGGTAATAACCTTCTTGCCCTTGTCTGTGTGCTTTTCAACCTCTTCCATTGGAACTTCAATCTGGAAAATCTTGTCTTCCAAACCAAAGCTTTGAACGCGAGATTCAACGTTAGTTTTAACGCGCTTCTCGTAGCCAGAGTAGGTGTGAAGAACGTACCACTTGCCTTCAAGAGTTCGCAAAGTCTTGGAAAACTCGGCGACTGCGGCGGCGCCAGCGTCTGTAGGATTTACGTCTGCGGAATCTTCGGAATCTTCAGCAGAATCAGCAGAATTGTCGGCAGAATCAGCGCTATTTTCCACTGGCGAATCGCCAGCAACCGTAGATTCAGCCTGCTCAGGCGCATCTGCAGCAGAAGCTGCATCTAAATCAGCAAAATTCTCTACAGACTCAACATTTTCGAGATTCAACTCGTCAGTCATATTTGCACACCCTCAAAATTCGTTTAAATCAGCCAAACAGCCACATAACGGACTTGCCTAAACCGAAGTCCATAACAGTGACAAAAACCATCAAGAAAATAACAAAAATAAACACGGAAGCAGACCAAGCAAACAACTCTTTGCCGTGTGGAGCTACGACTTTGCGCGTTTCGTCAATAGTTTGCTTAATGAACATGCCAATACGCATGAACAAATTTGGCTTCTTCTCTTTTGCCTTGGCCATGCTTGAATCCTTCGTTTGAAAATTGTTAACAATAAAACTGGCAGGGACGGCGGGACTCGAACSCRSAAGCTTCCGACTTTAAAGCGCGCTACCGCCTTCAATCCACTGCTTCATGCGCCTCATGCCCTCAGCAAGCTGACTATCCGCCAAAGCGCACGAGAATCGCAAGTAACCAGGCGCACCAAAAGCCTCGCCAGGAACAGCAGCAACATGCGCTTCGTCAAGAAGCATTTGTGCGAACATAGACGATGTACCTGGAATCTTAGAATCCTTGCCAAGTGGGCGATTAAGCAGCGCCTCAACATTTGCAAACGCGTAGAAAGCTCCGTGCGAAAGAGGGCAAGTTACGCCTTCCATGCTGTTTAACGCTTGCACAATCGCCTTGCGACGAGCGTCGAAGGAATCACGCATTTTTGCAACTTCATCTAATGGTCCGCCAACTGCTGCAAGAGCTGCGCGCTGCGAAATATTAGAAACGTTAGACGTCATGTGGCTTTGAAGCTTAATTGCGGCTTTTGCGACCTCAAGTGGCGCAACCATCCATCCAACACGCCAACCTGGCATTGCGTACGTTTTTGCAACGCCATTCAAAACAAGAAGCTGGTCGCGAACTTCTGGCACTTCCACGCCAATGTACGAAGTTTTTACGCCATCGTAATGCAAATGCTCGTAGATTTCGTCGGAAAGCACCCAAATGTGGTGTTTTACAGCCCATTCGCCAATCGCGCGAATCGTTTGTGCACTCCAAATAGCGCCTGTTGGATTAGAAGGCGAAGTTACAATAATCGCACGCGTGCGCGGTGTGCGAGCCGCCTCAATCGCCTCAATATCTGGCTCAAAACCGCGATCCGCGCCAGACATAACCGCCACTGGCACGCCGCCTGCAAGTTTTACTGCCTCTGGGTAGCTTGTCCAATATGGCGCTGGAATTATAACTTCGTCGCCATCATTTAGCAAAATCTGGCATGCTTCGTAAACAGCCTGTTTGCCGCCATTCGTTACAACAACTTGATTTGGGGAAACGTCGTAGCCAGAATCGCGCTTAACTTTGCGCGCAATCGCATCGCGCAGCTCTGGAAGGCCAGCCGTAGCTGTGTACTTGTAGTTTTTTGAGTCTTTGCATGCGGCGGATGCGGCTTCAACAATGTAGAGTGGCGTTGGGAAATCAGGCTCGCCTGCGCCGAAGCTAATAACGTCGATTCCTGCGGCTTTCATCGCTTTTGCTTTGCCATCTACAGCAAGCGTTGCGCTTGGAGCAACTTTGTTAATGCGATTGCTCATAAAGCGCCATTGGGAGTTTGATGTATTTGCTGCGATTTGCTGCGAACCTTCTGCGATTTGCGATTCGTTTTCTGCCATATTTGCTGCGATATTTTCTGCCATACTCTACAGTTTAGCCATTACACGTTATTTCCCGATTTTGTTTACGTTTCAACCAGAGCTGCTTCCTACTTAACGTTGTGGGAGGGCTGGGTGTTTCTACGCTCGCGCGTTACAGCGCGCTCACGCCTTCGCAGCGCAGAAGCAGTGCTTCTGCCTTGAGCTGCTCAGCGCTCTATTCCTCGCGGCTATTAGTAGCCGCTCGGCTGATTTGGCATGTAAAGTCCACTGGACTTTACATTTGAGCCAAATCACGCTTTGAAGGAGCTTGAAATGCGTTATGCAATTTCAAGCTCAGKAATCAAATGCAACTAGCCCTTTGGCTAAGTGGTTTCCATGCTCATCATCAATCCACACTGGGTCGCTCGCACAAAAATCGCCAGTAACCCCTACGATTCCAGCAGCCAACAGGCTTGCTCGCCCTGCGCAAACGGCTGCAGCAGCACCAGAATCTACAATAATCGCACCATGCGGATTAGACGCAAAACCAATCCAAAGTCTTCTAGAAGACGCGCGCGAGTTTAGTGGCGCAAAAACGGTTCCAACCGAATCGCCAGCTAGCGCACTCTCCGCGCTACTCGCACATGTCAAAAGCGTTGGGATTCCAGAAACAGCAGCAATATGCGCCGCATCCATCTTGGTTACCATTCCGCCTGTACCAACGCCCGATCCGCTTTCGCCAACTTTAATATCGTCTAGCGCGCGCGTAACATCTGCAACAAAGCTAATCCGCTTGGCACCTGGCTCGCTGGGCGGAGCAGTATAAAGCGCGTCTACGTCTGTTAAAAGCACCAGCGCATCTGCGCGAACAATGTTTGCAACAAGCGCCGCCAGCCTATCGTTATCTCCAAAACGTATTTCGTTACTAGACAAAGCATCGTTTTCGTTTACGATTGGCACAACGCCTAATTCCAGCAGCCTAAGCATTGTGCGTTGAGCATTGCGGTAGCGCGAAGGACTTATAGTAACGTCTGCCGTTAGCAGCATTTGCCCTACTTTTAGACCATATTTTGCAAATGCTTGCTCGTATTGCGCCATAAGCAAACCCTGACCAACCGAAGCCGTAGCTTGCTGCGTTGGAACGTCTTTTGGCCTAGAATCAAAGCCGAGCAGCCCAAATCCTGCTGCGATTGCGCCAGAAGACACAAGCACAACATGCGCGCCGTTAATTTGCGTGCGACTAATGGCATCTACTAGCGAGCGCAACTTTTGCACATCTAAGTGACCATTTTGCGAAGTTAGCGAGCTAGACCCCACTTTTACGACTATTGTGCGCGCATTGCTAATTGAACGCCGAACCCCGTTTTCGGTAGGCTCAATTGCTTTATTAACCATTATTAATCAATTACTCTCCACGCCCAAATAGGCTCTGCTCATCGTGTTTATCGTCATCTACCGATGGATCTGCCCAATGCCCTTGCTTGCGTTCCGCCATCATAGCGTCTCGCACGGCACTCTTTGCATCCATCATTGTGTGGTAGTCGCGGCGGCGCTCCGCATTAGTGCGCCTTGCGCCACGCGGGTCATTTGCCTCAAGTCGCAAGTCTTTTCCGCGCGCACCAAGGCTTGCGCCATCCAAACCTTCCGCGCCTGCTGCAATGCTTGGATCCCAGTCGAAGCAAACCATGCGGTTTCCGCGGCCAATCCTAATCTCGTCTCCTGGTCGCGCGCCCTTCTTGCGCAACTCGTCTTCTACGCCAAGCTTCGCTAAGCGATCCGCCAAATAGCCCACTGCCTCGTCGTTGTCGAAGTTTGTTTGCACAACCCAACGCTCTGGCTTAGCACCCGTAACAGTAAACCAAAAGTCGCCATTTTTGTCTTCTTCGCGCTCGATTGTAAAGTCGCTAGCACTTCCGCGTCCATCATCTCTGCGGCGTCGTAATGCTGGCTGCTCAAGCGGCTGAATAACAACGCGTTCTTCTTCTCGCGCAGCCTCTTGCTCGGCAAGCTTTTCGCGCATACTAGCCACCATCTTTCCAAGCGCAAAACCAAGCTCTTTCAAGCCTTCGTGAGAAGCAGTAGAAATCTCAAAAACTGGCATGCCCATTTTTTCAAAGTCGCTTCGCACAAATTCTGCCAACTCTTTTGCTTCTGGCACATCAATCTTGTTGAGCACAATAATTCGCGGACGCTCGGGAATCGGAATCGCTCCAAGCGGCAAATCAAGCTTGTTTGCGTATTGCGAAAGCTCGTGTTCCAAAGCCTTATAATCGCTGATTGGGTCGCGATTTGGCTCTAGCGTTGCACAGTCGATTACGTGGGCGATTATTTCCGTGCGCTCAATGTGACGCAAAAACTCAAGCCCCAAGCCCTTTCCTTCGGAAGCACCTGGAATCAATCCTGGAACATCTGCGATTGTGTAGCGGTATTCGCCAAAGCTGACTACACCAAGATTTGGAACAAGAGTTGTAAACGGGTAATCTGCGATTTTTGGCTTTGCAGCGCTGATTGATGCTACAAGACTTGACTTTCCTGCAGATGGGAATCCAACTAGTGCCACGTCTGCTATCGACTTTAGCTCTAGGATTACGTCTCGCTCTTCGCCAGGCTCGCCAAGCAGCGCAAATCCTGGAGCGCGGCGCACTTTATTTGCAAGAGCTGCGTTTCCAAGGCCGCCAGCACCTCCTGCTGCGACTACGAAAGTGTCTCCTACGTGTTGCAAATCCGCCAAAACGTTGCCTGGCTTTTTTTGCGCGCCCGATGCGCCCTTCGCCTCAAAAATCACGGTTCCAACTGGCACTGGCAGTATAAGATCTTCTCCCTTGGAGCCGTCTTTTGTATCTCCCAAGCCCATTGTGCCACTTTGCGCTACGCGATGAGGCATAAATCGGTAATCAAGCAAGCTATTTGCATTGCGATCGGCTACGAATATAACGCTTCCGCCGTTGCCGCCATTGCCGCCATTTGGCCCTGCAAGTGGCTTGTATTTTTCTCTACGCACGCCTGCGGAACCGTTGCCGCCGTCGCCGCCTTTAACATGTACTGTTACTCGATCTACAAAATCGCTCATAACTTTTACCTTACTTGATGCTCAATACTCGCCAGATTTGCCTGCGCTTTGAAGGAGCTTGAAATTGCATAACGCATTTCAAGCTCCTTCAAAGCGCTGAGCCGCTTAAGCGTAAAGTCCAGTGGACTTTACGCGCGGCGAAGACGTTCGCGCGCTGTAACACGCGAACGTCTTGACCTGCCTTTCCGCATTTTGTACGTAATTTAGGCCAAATTTGGTACAAAAAGCGGAAAACACTTACGCACTTTGTAGCTCAAAACGCCAAAATCAACAACAAAAAGCGTCAATACTCGCCAGATTTGCAAAAACAAAAAAGCCGCACCGAACGGGGTGCGGCTAGAAGATTATTGGTTACTCAGGCGGTAACTACGTCAACAACCTTGCGATCGCGACGAATGCCAAACTTCACATTGCCGTCTACCAAAGCATACAGCGTGTGATCCTTGCCCAAAGCAACGTTCTGTCCTGCATGGAACTTGGTGCCGCGCTGGCGAACAATAATGTTTCCAGCTACAACAGCTTCTCCACCGAACTTCTTAACGCCAAGATATTGCGCCTGTGAGTCGCGACCGTTGCGCGAGCTGGACGCACCCTTCTTATGTGCCATCTTGCTGTCCTTTCAGGTTTATAACACCGTCAATCAGGCGATGGCCGTGATCTTGACGAGAGTCAACTTCTGACGATGACCCTTGCGGCGAGCCACGCCAGTCTTGTTCTTATACTTCATAATGCTAATCTTTGGACCCTTAGCTTCGTCGTTAAGAACTTCTGCCTTAACTGTGATCTTTGCAAGATCCTTAGCGCTTAAGGTCACCTTAGCACCGTCAACAACGAGCGCGACCGGGAATTCCACGGTATCGCCCTTCTTTGCATCGAGACGGTTTACGAGGATGGCGTCTCCAACCTCAACCTTCTCTTGATGGCCACCGGCCTTCACAATCGCGTACATAATTCGTTCCTTAGCTAAATTGAAAGCTTTACTTTTGCCTCGCACGCAGCATTGAACATGCGGCAAGACACCGACTATCAAAAATACACCTACCCCTGTACTAACGTCAAGAGCTAATCTATAAAGTCGAGCTAAACAGTAGAAACTATTGTACTCAAGCCTTATACTTTGGGCGTTTTTAGTTTTCTGATTCGTCTGTTTTTTCTTGTGACTCGTCTTTTTCTTGCGACTCGTCTGTTGCTTCTTGCGATTCAACGGTTGCTTGCGACTCTTCCGCTGGCTTATCTACTGGCTCATCTACTGAAAAATCGCGAGCATCCGCAACATCCGCACTAATCGCAACATCCGCAGAATCATCGCTATCCGCAACATCCACAGAATCCGCATCATCCTTACCGCCGTCCAAACTTCTGCGCAAAGACTCCTCAAAGAACGCCGAAGACGCAGCAGCAGCCGCAATCTTCGCCAACTTAGCGCGAACATCCGCACTAGACTCCTGCTTAACTGTAGGCGCAGTTTCCGCAATGCTTCCGTGGCCGTGCTTATTGGTCTTAATAAACGGATCTCCGCCCTTAAGCGCGTACGGATCGGCGTATTCCGAAGACACAGTCGGCTCGTCGTGAAGAATAAACCCACGGCCTTTGCACGTTGGGCACTCCTCCGAAAACGCTTCAACAAGCCCCTGCCCAACTCGCTTACGCGTCATTTGCACAAGACCAAGAGACGTAACCTCCGCAACTTGATGCTTTGTGCGGTCTCGCGCAAGACACTCAACAAGCCTACGCAAAACAAGATCGCGGTTTGCTGGCATAACCATGTCTACGTAGTCGATCATAACCATGCCGCCAATATCGCGAAGTCGCAGCTGGCGCGCAATCTCTTCGGAAGCTTCCAAATTGCAACGAGTCACAGTCTCTTCCAAAGACTTTCCGCGGCCAATAAAACGACCCGTGTTCACGTCAATCGTTGTCATTGCTTCCGTTCGGTCAATAACAATCGAACCGCCTGCAGGAAGATAAACCTGGCGCTCCATGCCTTTTCTAAGCTGGCTGTCGATTTGCCACTTGTCAAACACGTCTTTACCTTCATGCTCTGCAGGATCCCAGTACTCAATCTTGCTTTGCAAATCAGGCGCCATCATCTCCAAGTATTCGCAAATGCGGTCGTACGCGCCCTTGCCTTCCACAATCATCTTTTGGAAGTCATCATTAAATATGTCTCGAACAACGCGAATCGCAACGTCTGGCTCGCCTTGCAACAGCTTTGGACGCTTTCCGTGCAAGAATTCCTGGCGCTTTGCTTCTATGCGATCCCACTGTTTTACAAGCGACTCAAGGTCTTTTTCAATCGCATCTTCACTAGCACCATCGGCAGCAGTTCTAATGATTATGCCCATGTCTTTAGGCGCGATTTTGCTTACGATTGCGCGAAGTCGGCTGCGCTCTCGGTCGGATAGCTTGCGACTTACGCCCGTCATCGCTCCAGACGGCACCAACACCAAGAACCTTCCAGCAAGCGTTACTTGCGATGTTAATCGCGCACCCTTATGTCCTATCGGATCCTTAGTAACTTGCACTAAAACAGGGTCTCCCGCCTTAAACGCAAGCTCCATTCTTCGCGGCTGACCTTCTAGCCTGGTTGTATCCCAGTTGACTTCGCCAGCGTAAAGCACGCCGTTTCTAGCCTGACCAATGTCTACGAACGCAGCCTCCATGCTTGGCAGCACGTTTTGCACGCGGCCAAGGTAAATGTTTCCAACGGTTGCAACTTCTTGAATGTCGGAAACGTAATGCTCAACAAGAATGTTGTCTTCGATTACGGAGATTTGCGTGTGACGATCGCGTTCGCGCACAACCATAAGTCTGTCAACGTTTTCTCGTCTTGCCAAAAAGTCTTGCTCCATAAGCAAGTTCTGGCGGTTGCGCTCCCTACGATTATCGCGGCGGCGCTGCTTTTTGGCTTCAAGCCTTGTGGAGCCTTCAATATCCGTGATTTCGTCAATATATTGCTGTTTTCTAGACCTTCGACTTTGCGAATCCGTATCCGAAGAGTCAAATCGCGATTCACTAGCGCTTGAGTCATCTGCAATCTTGGATCTGCGACGCCTGCGCCTACGCGTGTAAACTTCTTCGTCTTGAGATCGCAATTCTTCTGGGTCTGGAATCAAATCGCGGTCTTCTTGAGAAACCTCAATTTTGTCTACGCTGTACTTGCTTGATGCCGAGTTAAAGGAAGAATCCTCGGATTCTGCAGATTTATTGGCATTATCTGCCCTATCTACTCTAGAGGAGCGCCTGCGACGCCTGCGCCTTGTTATAACGCCATCCTCGTCGTCTTGCAAATCGGATTCTTTTGCATAGACTTCATTTGAATCTGCGCGATCAGCGCGATCTGCACTATCTGCTCGATCTGCGTTATCAGCGCTATAAAAGTTGTCAGCACTATCAACGCGACTACGAGCAAATTCGTCACTAAAGTCATCCTCAAAATCGCCATAGTCAAGTCTTCTAGAGGCTTTTCCAGCTTTACGATTTTCGATTGGAGCGTAAGTTATATCGTCGTATTCAAGATCTTCTTCGATTTGCTCAACCTCGGCTGCCGCTCTGCGCTCTGCAGCGTTAAGTCTGCGATTTTTGCGCGATTTTCGGGCGTTCTGGCTTCCATACTCGCCGCGCTCACTTGCTTGCGATTCATCTTGATTTGCATTCTTATCTCGCTCAATTTGAGCGTTTTTCTCGTCACGATTTGCTCTAGAACGCACGCGAATCAATTGCGTATCGTCATCTTGCAAATCATAATTCTCGTCAAAACTCTCGCGGCTGCCTTTAGCTTTTGCAGAAGACTTGCTCGAGCGAGTCTTACGCGATTTTTTAGAATTGCGATTTGTGTCTTCACTAAAATCGTCTTTGTTTTCAAATGATTCGCTAAAATCTAAACTATTGTCTGTTGACTTGCGATTATTACGCGACTCGCGGCTATTTCGCCTACTATCGTCTTTACTGCGAGAATCTCGCGAATCACGCGAATCACGACGGCTGTGCGAATCGCGCTTATTACTGCTTGAATCTTCGTAATCCGAATCCGCATCGCGGCTTTCAGCAGAATGCTCGCGCTGAGGCAAAACTGGCTCTTGGAACAAAAGCGATGTTATTGGTCGCAAATGCGCTTGAGATTGCTGCTGCGCATAAGAACTATCTGCCGCAGAATCCGCAGCAAAAGGCGCAGAATCCGCCGCCGCTACTCCAGAGCGCAAATCTTGAGTATCTCCGCCTTCAACGTGCAACTTCATCGATTCGCCAGCCGCTCCTGCAACTCTAACAACACGCCTTCCAGCACGCCTGCGACGCACGCCACTAGTAGCATCTTTAGAGCCCGAAACAACATTAACAACGCCGCCAACTCGATCGAAAGTAGCACTAGAATTTACGCTAGAATCAGCACCAGCATTCTCGCTAGCACTAGAATTAGCATTTTCATTTTTATCTTTTTTATTATCGTCTGCTTCAAATACGTTGAAGCTTTCTCGCGTTACTCTGGGCACAATGCTCCTAGCGAAACGCTGCAATCGTCTCGCGCTCTTAGCCTGGAATGGGCACGCTTATGCGAGCCACCCCTCGGGCTGTTAATAAAGTCTAGCTGCGCGACAGCGGACACCTGCCTCAATAAAATCATGCGATAAAACGCGCGAGGGGATCGACGCCGTCGAATGCTTTGGCGGCTTGCAGCGCCACCGTTCTCTAGTATGCCATATTGCAACGTCAAACAACATACGCTCTTAAAAGTCAATTCACATTACCCCAATCGCAAAATCAGCGCTAAAATCGTTTGCATGGGTTTAATCAGCGCTATGCAAGGCTTTTGCGTAATCGGCATCGTAATTGCCGCAGGCTATGTAACCGCGCGTCTTCGCATCGGCGGATCGCAAGCACAAATGGTGCTTAATCGCGTAAGCTTCTTTGTTTCTAGTCCTTGTTTAATGTTTGCAATCCTTGCAAAAGAGCCAATTTTTGAGATTTTCCACTCGTCAATTTTTGTTGCGTTTTTCTCCGCAATGATTGTTGGAATCGCGTTCATCTTGCTTAATCGCCTGTTCTTCCACCTTCCTGCAGCGGATTGCACAATCGGCGCGCTTAACTCGCTTTACTTAAACTCGAATAATATTGGCTTGCCTGTTGCAACTTATATTCTTGGAAATCCCGCGCTTGTTGCACCGATTTTAGTTATGCAGCAAGCTGTTTTTACGCCTGTTGGACTAACGGTTTTAGACGTTACAACTACTGGAAAGTGCTCGCTTAAGCGCATTGCTCAGCAGCCGCTTAAACAGCCACTTTTAATCGGTTCACTTGGAGGAATTATTATTTCGGCAATTTCCGCAAAAGTTGGATATTTTCCTGTGCCGAATTTTCTTTACGACCCAATCAAGATGATTGGCGATTCCGCGGTTCCTATGATTTTGATGGCGTTTGGCATGTCGCTTTATGGCAGCAAGCCGCTACAAAAGGATTCTAATCGCGCTGCGATTGCGACTGTTGCGATTCTTAAAAATCTGATTATGCCAATTGTTGCGTTTTTGCTGGCTTATTTTGTTATGGGCTTTAGAGGCGCTACGCTCTACGCATGCGTTGTTCTGGCGGCTCTTCCGACTGGTCAGAACGTGTACAATTACGCTGCACGATACAATGTTGGCTTGAGTTTTGCGCGCGATGGAATCCTGTTTTCTACTATTACGAGTCCGATTTTTATTGCGCTAATCGCAGCGCTTTTGGGGTGATTATGGCGTAAGCAACAAACTCGGATTATGATACAAACACACTTCAGAAAGCGCAAAGGGCGACACGAGAATACTTAGTTCGTTCGCGCGTTACAGCGCGCGAACGTCTTCGCTTGCATTGAAAGCACACTGTGCTTTCAACCCTAAGCAAGCTCAGCGCTCCGAATTGCCTTTTCGCGCTACGCTTCTCAAGCGAAAAGGCAGGTCCTGTCGTTCGCGCGCTACGCTTTGAGCGCTCAGGCAGGTCGGAGCGCACGAAAACGAGGTAAATATCAGTATTAAGTGCAGAATTAAAAAGTGATTAAACTCAATTTTTTAGCACGGAATCCAAACTTTTTATTCCAGAATTATTCAAATTCTCAAGAGATAAAATCTGCGTTCGCGCCAAATTTCTAAGTTCCACCATTCGATCTGTCTGCGGCAAACCCTTAGAAATCAAAACAGCATTATAGCTTTCCATATTCGCCAATACCAGAAGTTCATTAATACTCGCCTCGTCTCGAATGTTGCCTTTTGACTTAGGATTTACATCTCTCCATTGTTTAGCAGTCTTATTAAACAGTGCAACATTTAACAAATCTGCTTCATTTGCATACTTATACATCAACTGCTCAGGAGTCAAATCCTTCAACAAATATTCTTTAATAGCATCCGTATGAATCTTGTAATTAATCTTCGAAATCTCACGGTTCAAATTCCAATTCAGAGAAAGCCTTGAGTTCTCATCAGATTTAAGTCTTTGATAATCTTTGATAATATATAGTTCAAATTCTGCTGAAATCCAAGCTGCAAACTTAAATGCTATATCTTTATGAGCATAAGTTCCACCACCTCTACCGGATTTTACAAGTAAACCTATTGCATTCGTGATTTCTGACCATTTTTTAGGAGATAGCGTAAAAGCATTGCTACCAGCTTCTTTCAAAAACCCCTCGAATTCGATGGGTTTAAAATTCGGATTGTTTAGTCTCTCCCATATGCCTAAATACTCTATTGTACTGTAATTTCTCATCCAGTTTGCAACAACCACATTAGGCTCTTCTTTGTTTTTATATCTCGCAATATCGGTTAAACTAACGTAATCATTCCTAAAATCTTCCGTATAAACCTGAATTGCAAAGCCTTTTGCTGTAATAGTATCTTTTTTAATATTTGACGCATTAGACATAATTGCCCCCTAATTTTTACGCAAATTTACGCAATTAATTGCTTTATTTGATTTGTTTACTTTATTTCTATGCGCTTAACACAAAACCCATGAATCACAAGCAAAATTACAAAATCAAGCACAAGCCATATAACATCTAACAACTAGCAAAACTATCATGCATCAGCGCATAAATACGATTTTATAAGATTTCATAGATAAGAATCAACAAACTCGGATTATGATACAAACACACTACACAAACACACAAAACCGTAGTGCGATTGTACTGAATTTTGGCGTTTTTTAATACAAACGCACTACAAGGCAGGTCATCGTTCGCGCAGGTTAGCTGCGCTCACGTCTTCGCCGCACGTAAAGTCCACTGGACTTTACGTTTGAGCGGCTCAGCGAATCGAGGTGATTTCYYTCGCCGCACGTAAAGTCCACTGGACTTTACGTTTGAGCGGCTCAGCGAATCGAGGTGATTTCTCGCGCATTATGCAGCTCGAAATCGTCGATTCGCGCTACGCTCTAAGAGGAAAGGCAGGTCGTCGCGCAGCTACATTTGCGATGCAAGAGAATCAAGGCGAGCGCGGAAAGACGGCCAATCCGTGCGCATTGCCGTAAGCAGCTTGAGCTTCGGCACATCATCAATCGGCACCCACTTGATTTCCATACTCTCGTCGTCGTGCGCGCACGGATTCACACAATGCCCTGGCTTTTCAAACGCAAAAACCGTTGTATAACGCCAATTCCCGTGATTTTCGCAATACGCTCCAACAACATCAATGTCTTGAGACGTTATGTTCGCTTCTTCAAACGACTCGCGCAACGCGCCCACAATCGCAGTTTCGCCATCAGATATTGCGCCGCCAGGAATCCCCCACGTGCCGCCTTCCGCGCTCCAAAGCGCGCGATGTTGCATAACAACATGAGTCACGCACCCAGTGGCATCGTCTCGCCTAGCAAGCAGCACGCCAGCCGCACCATTATGGCCCCAATGCTTGCGCCCACAATCGCACATAACCCATCCATCTCCTGGCTGATGCACGTTTTCTTTAGGTACTTCTTCGGAAGCTGGATCGTCTTTAATCGCCTCGCTCTCTAGCTTGCGACTATTCCACAAATCTGGCCAAGCGTACCCAAGATCGCAAACCATCTGCCTTAGCAGCGGCAAGCTGATTCCAAGAACTCCATGCGGATCGCCCTGAATTCCCTCAATAAACGCGCCACCAAAGCCTTCTAGCGTAAAGGATCCTGCCACTTCCAGCGGCTCGCCAGTTTCTACGTACGCGCGGATTTCCTCATCGCTCATATGTGCAAAAGTCACGCTTGCGCGACTCACTTTGCACACGGTTTTGCCACTTTTCGCGTCGATTAAGCAATGGCCAGTAAACAATTCGCCAGTTTTTCCGCTCATTTGCTTGATTCGCGCGGCAGCCAGTGCAGGAGTATGCGGCTTGCCGTAGCATTCGCCGTCTAGCAAAAACATGGAGTCGCAGCCAACAATAAGCACGCTGTTGCAATCTTTACAAGATTCATTCATATGCGCAAAATCGTGAATATCAAAAGTCTTAGTAGGCACTTTTACGCCAGAAAAATCGCGAGTTTGCGCAGTATCTACGTTATGCGTTACGTCTGATTGCGAATCGTCTGCCAAAGCTTTTACAGAAGATTCAGATTCAGCATTCTCAGCCTCATCCTCAGCCTCCAGCGGATACCCCACAACCAAATCGCCACTAGCCGAAGCTGCTGCATCTGCCACAAGCTTCCACGACTCATACACCGCAAAAGCCTTTGCTCGCGCCAAAATCGAAACGCGCTCCTCGGCGCTCATCTGCTCTACGCCAACACCTTGCGCATTTGCAGCATTACGCAACGCCGCTGGCTCATCTACCTCGCTCACGTGAATCACAGGAATCACGCCTGCAGCTGCCAACACCGCTCTTCTTGCAGGAGACTGAGAAGCCAAAATCAATGAAACTTTCATATTCCCTCTTTTTGCGATTTCACTCATAACTTCACTCATAACTTCACTTACAGCTTCACACAAATTATTCGCGAGTTATTGCAACGCCAATAGAATCAACATGCGCGTGCAAAATTCTCCAATCGAAGCCATCCAAAAGTGGCTTTGCAATTTTTTCTATTTTTTCGTTTATATTAGTGGCGTTATTTTCCTCTTCGGAAGCTTCCGACTTTTCCGCGTAGAACACCGCTGCGCAAGATCCAGCTCCCGATATTGCAGCCGCAAACCCCTTGTCTCGCAAAGCTTTTACCAAATCCCAAGTTGGTTGCATAAGACTTGCTCGGTATTGCTGGTGAATAGCGTCTTTAGTAGCTGTAAAAAGCAAATCGTTTCTAGAAAGAGTGGATTTTACGCAAGAATCGCAAGCATAGGCAGAATCAGCAGAATCGCGAGCATAACCAAAATCACCAAACGCAATCGGCAATAAGCAAACGCGCGAAACGTTAAACACGGCATCTGCATATGGCACTTTTTCTGGAAGCGCTTGACGAGCCATTTGCGTTGAAAGAGTAAAGTTCGGCACAAAAATGGTTGCGCGAATTTGCTTAGAAACGCCGTATCGAACTGTGTGGAACTCATCGCCATTCTTCCAGCTGGTTGTTAATCCGCCAAAAACTGCTGGAGCAACATTATCTGGGTGGCCTTCAATCGAAGATGCAAGCTCAAAAATAGCTTGCTTATTAAGATCTCCATTATGCGCAAAAGCCCAAGCTGCAGCCACGCCCGAAACAATCGCACTGGCAGAAGACCCCATTCCGCGCGCCTGCGGAATGCGATTATGTGCTTCTAGAGTAAATCGCAAACGCGGCAAGCCAAACGCTTCGCACGCTTTGCGAAACGCGCGAACAACAAGATGCGTCTCGTCTTTTGGCAACATATCTTCGCCTTCGCCATGAATAATCACGCGAACATCTTGCGAATCATCAAGCGTAAAAACTAGCGAATCCGAATAATCAAGCGCAATTCCTGCAACGTCAAATCCAGACCCAAGATTTGCGCTTGTTGCTGGCACGCAAACTGACACACTGTTGCATACTGGTTTCATTTCGCACCTTTTCCACTCGAGCAGCCTACTAAATTACTTAATTACTTAACTATTTAATAATTACTTAACTACTTAACTACTCAACTACTCAATTACTCAATAATTCGCAATGCAAGAGGCTTTGCGCACACAGCATCCACCTTTTGCAAATCCGCAAGAATTGCGCTCAAATCCGCCTCTGTACAATTTTTTACAAGCATGCGCAAATCGCCAGGGCCGCCGATTCCGCAAGCTGGGCAATCACCTTCGCCATCGTATTGAGTTTGGCAAAGCATAGGCAATCGTTCCGCGTTAACTCCGTGCTCCGCAAACACATCCATCACTTCGCTGCAAAGAGCAAGCGAAGTATCCTCCATGCTGCATCGCACAACAAAATCCGCACGAATCGAACGCGTGGAAGCCAAAGATTTGGCGTTATACATTGGCACGCTAGAATCGTTGCAGCCGCGCGCTATGTTTCTAGCAGCTCCAACAATATCTCCAACAACCGCGCTTGCAGTTGGAGCACCACCAGCGCCGCGGCCGTAGAACATAAGATCATCCGCCGCTTGCGCTTTAACAAAAACGGCGTTAAAACTGCCATGAACGGAAGCCAGCGGATGCTCTTTGCTAACCAACGCTGGGTAAACGCTTGCGCTCACTGCGCCACGCGTGTCGCTTGCAACCGCCGCAAGCAGCTTAATCACGCGATTTTGCGCACTTGCTGCAGCAATATCTTCAGCCGTAATCGCGCTAATTCCTTCAACACTAACGTCATCAATGCTTATTGGCATTTGGAATGCAAGTGTTGCCAAAATCGCAGCCTTGTTTGCTGCATCAAATCCTTCAACGTCTCCTGTAGGATCCGCCTCCGCATATCCCTTTTCTTGAGCTGCGCGCAAAGCCGAATCAAAATCAAGCCCGCGAACCGTCATCTCGTCAAGAATGTAGTTTGTAGTTCCGTTTACGATTCCAAAAATTTGCGTGATTTTGTCGCCCACAAGCGACTCTCTAAGTGGGCGCAAAATTGGGATTGCGCCTGCAACAGACGCCTCGAAGCTTAAATCGACTCCGTTTTTTTGCGCGCATTCATATAGTTCTGGACCACACTTTGCAAGCAACGCTTTGTTTGCCGTTACAACCGATTTTCCGCATTCTAGCGCAGTTTTTACAAATGTGTGCGCTGGTTCCAAACCGCCAATTAACTCAACAATTACGTCTATATCTTCGCGTTTACAAATCGCTCCTGCGTCTGCGCTTAGAAGATCTTTGGAAATCCATGGCGCGTCCACATCTTCTGGATGCAAGCACGCAACTGCCGCAAGCTCTAGCGGAGCGCCGATTCTTGCAGATAGTTCAGCGTTTTCTTCCACTATTAGACGCGCTGTTTGCGATCCTACTGTTCCAGCGCCTAAAAGACCCACGCGGATTGGATCTGCGGCAAAGCAATCGTCATCTGCGCATTGAGCGCTTTCCAAATTGTTTTTGTCTAACATAGACGCCTCCTAACTTAAATCAATATTCAATTAAATAAATTCAATTTACACAAACAGATTCAACCTACACAAACATACTCAGATTCAACCTACACAAATAACCTACACAAACAGCATAAGCAAATTCAGCAAAATAGACACCACTAAGAATCCAACAACGCCAACAGTTCCGTAAAGCGCTTTTGTTCCAGCACTTCCGCGAATCTCCAGCGGCGAATCGTAGAATTCAAGATACCTCTTGCGGCGCGCAAGTAGCACAATTCCAAACACAAACATAACAATCATAAACATTGCGTAAAGGCCTATAAACATAAACCCAGGAGCCAAATCCGCAATCTCTTGCGTGTTCAAGTTTTCAACCTTAATAAGATCTCCATTTGAATCCATCATGTTGTTTGAAATCCACATTGCTATAACGCTTCCCTGGAAGTTTACAATCATGTGCAAAAATACGCTGTACCTAAGCTGCGACGTGCGAACGTACATGTATCCAAACACAAGACCAAGTCCAAAAGCGTAGAAGAACTGGAACATGTTCATGTGGAAAAGCGCAAACGCCAATGCAGAGAACACAATCGCGCGCTTTTCGCCATACACGCGCAACCTGTCTATAATTTGCTTTCTAAATAGCCATTCTTCCACAACTGGCGCCAAAAATACCACAAAAAGCAGCGTTTCCCACACGTTTCCGCCTGCTACAACGTCTGCAATCCTGTTCTCGGCTTTTCCGCCAGAAATAAGCGCAGAAGCAACAAGCCCAATGTAACTTCCTGCATACATTATTGGCACGCTAACGGCAAAGAATCCGCCAAATTGGCGCAAAGACATAGTAAACTTGCGAGTTTCTATTGCTGGAGTGCGTCTTAGAACAAGCATTGCAAGCGGCAACGCTATTAAGTATTGCGCAACGTCCGAAGAAACAAAGGAGCTTAGCGAAGGACTTAAAACACCTTTTGGAACAAAAATGCTAATCAACTCGCCAATTAAAAGCGTTGCAAGAATCCACGTAAATAGGAACACGCACAGCGACACTCCTACAGATCCTTGACGTCTGCGCGCAATCGTGTACGCGTCTGGATGCTGCTTGTTTGCAAGCTTACGCTGTTTACGCATTTTTACCTCCGACTAGTCTAAAATCACGCCTTCAATAAGCTTTGTGATTAAATCGCTATAGCTTATTCCTGTTGCTTCCCAAGCTTTTGGATACATGGAAATTGGCGTAAAACCAGGCATTGTGTTGATTTCGTTAAGGATTACGCGGCCGTCTTTAGTTACAAAAGAGTCCACGCGACTTAGCCCTCTGCCATCTGCCGCCTTAAATGCTGCGAGCGCCGTTTTGCGAACGCGTTGCAAAGTCTCTTCTGGCAAATCTGCTGGCACTTCAACGTGCGAAGCCGCAGAATCCATGTATTTGCTGTCAAAATCGTAGAACTGGTCTTCGCCAGCCTGGCGCTTGTCGAGCACAACTTCTCCAGGCCAGCTGGCTTTTGGCTCTTCACCATCGCGCGCTGCAAGAACCGCGCACTCAATTTCTCGCGCGTCAATTCCCTGCTCTATCAATACTCGCCAATCATGCTTCGAAGACTCAAAAACAGCATCTGCTAAGGCCTTAGCATCGCGCGATTCAACTTTTGTAACTCCAAAACTAGACCCTGCACGGCTTGGCTTTACAAAAAGCGGATACTCTAGTCTTGCTTCTTCAACTTGCTCAAGAATTTCGTTTGCGTACGCGACGAATCGATTTGCCGCGTCACTTTCAAACTTGCGCGCATCCAGTGCGATTCCAGGAGCAACATTAATTCCCGCTGCCTTAAAAAGCTGCTTTGCGTAATACTTATCCATGCACGCAGCAGATGCCAAAACCCCGCAACCAACGTACGGAACTTGCATCATTTCTAGCAAGCCTTGCAAAGTGCCGTCTTCGCCATTCGGGCCGTGAAGAACTGGAAAAACTGCGTCAATATGCCCCAAACTTGTAAGCGTGCCGTCTGCTTCTCGCACCAAAAATCCGTCTGCGCCCTTTGCTGGGTCTAGCACAACATCGCGCGTTTGCGCGGTTTTTGTGATTACTGGCAGCTCGCCTTGTTCCATGCGGAAGTTTCGCGGATCTTCGCCGCCAACAATCCACTCGCCTTGCTTTGTGATTGCAATTCGTACAATCTCGAATCGACTTTCGTCTACAGCACTGAGCACTCCAGCAGCCGATATGCAAGAAATCGAATGTTCGTCTGCTTTACCGCCATACAAGAACACTACACGCTTTTTCGTCATTTTTTTCCTCTATATATTTTGAATTATTTTAGCTATCTTAGATTATTTTAGTTATTTTGAATTATTTTGGATTATTATTTTTGCTTACGATTTACGCGACCACGACTAACGCACTTACGATTTGCATGCTTACGATTAACGCGCGGCTTTCGCAACTGCTACTTTCGCGCTTCACTACTCCTCGCAAACATCGTTATCAAAAAGCATTGCAAGCATCTCTTGGCACGAGATTCCTTCTTCTAACACGCGAGCCATTGCGCTTGCAAGCGGAGTTGCAACTCCCAAACGCTTGCCCATTGCTACAACCGCGCTAGTAGTTGGAACGCCTTCCGCAACGCCATTACTCACAGCGGTTGCTTCTTCAACGCTCATGCCTTTTCCAAGATTTGATCCAAAAGTGTAGTTTCGACTTAGCGGAGACCCACAAGTTGCAACTAAATCGCCAAAGCCTGCAAGTCCTGCAAATGTGCGCGAATCTGCGCCTTCCGCAACGCCCAATGCCGTCAACTCTGCAAGACCGCGAGTTTCGATCATAGCGGCCGTGTTTTCGCCGTAACCTGCTCCTCGAGCCATGCCAACTGCAAGCGCAACAACATTTTTAAGCGATCCGCACATTTCTACGCCGATTACGTCACTTGACACAAACGCCTTAAAATAGCTGTTTGAACAGGCTTTTGCCACAACTTCGGCATTCTCGCGATTCTCGCACGCAACTACCGCCGCAGCATGCTGCCTTAATGCAACTTCTTTGCTTAAGTTTGGCCCAGATAGTGCCGCAAAACGGTTACGCGGCAAGTTCAAGGCCTCGCACACAACTTCATCCATGCGCTTTCCTGTAGCCCGCTCAATGCCCTTCATAAGTGAAACAACAATCGCATTTTGCGGAATCTTGCCAACAAATTCTTCGAGTGCAACGCGCGCAAATTGTGCTGCAATCGCAACTACTACAATGTCTGCGTTTGCTACAGCTTCTTCGCGATTCCCCGTAGCCGTCATGTTTTCTGGCAAACGCTCTACGATTGGCAGTCTCACTTCGTTGCGGTGATTATCTCGAATGCCTTCAACAATTTGCGGCTCTATTGCCCACATTGTCACTTGATTTCCCGCGTCTGCAAGCACCTGCCCAAACGCCGTACCCCAAGCTCCAGCACCCAACACCGTAACGTTCATGTTTACGCCTAGCCTTTCGGTTTATTAGTGTAAACCGCTTTGGTCGTAAGCCATTTGTAGCGATTTACAACTAGTCAACTCACAGTCAACCTAGTCAACTTAGTCAACTTTTAATCACACTATTACATAATTCTACACAGTGCGCTTTACGGGCATTTTGTGAAGACTTTATTAGTGATTTGCTAACGATTCGTCAATGATTTATCTATGATTTCGTAACGATTCACTAACGATTGCCAACGCGCTACGACTTATCGAATCGCAAATTTGCAACCACTATTCTTTGACTCTTTTCATAAGCTTGTAGTCGAAGTATCCTTCTGGCGATTTTTCGCCGCGAATCTCTTCCATAATTTCCGTCATGCGCACGCGTACGCGACGAGCCAGCTCTGCAGCAGACTCCATAGGCGGCAAATCACCCCAATTTTCCATATCTTTTAGAAGATCCGAATAGTCAAGACGCGCATCGTAGCACATTACAACATTCTTCCTTGGCCACGGCCACCAATGATTAATGCTTGCAGCACCCCACGTAACAGCGCAAAATAGCGGAATTTGATGCCCCAGCCTGCGCGATGCTTCGAGCGCAATAACTCCGATTCCTGGCTTCATGCTCATAGGCCATTTTTGAGGGTCGCGCGTAACTGTTCCTTCTGGCCATACGCTAAGAGGCCTGCCGTTTGTAAGGATTTTAATCGATTCTTCTTCGATTTCGCGCGCTTTTCCACTTCTGCGTGGAACTGGTTGCATGCCAACAAGCTGGAACCATTTTCCTAAGATTGGCCAATGCGCAAGTTCTGCTTTTGCCATGTATCGCGGACGGCGACCTTGGTGGAATAGAGACGTCATTGGCACAAAAACGTCGAACATTGTAACGTGCGTGCAAGCGGTTATAAACACGCCTTCTTCTGGCACATTCTCTAATCCCCATGCGCGCACTTTGCAACGAGATCTAAGCACTCTAGACGTTCCTTCGAGAAGTCGCTCAGTTGCCTTTGGATTTTGCGCGTTGATTTCTGCCGTATTTGGCGTCCGCGCGCCAGTTGGGTAGTAATAAGTAGGATCAACTAACTTGTGTGCGCGCGCTAAGCGTTCTACTTGCTCATCGCTGAGCGGCTTAACTGCGCTTCTAGGCGAAGGTTTTCCTTTAGATACCATACGTCTATTGTGCCGCAAAGTATAAACCGCAAAATCTTCCATAAGCACACTACATGATTACGCCAGGCGCTGTAGAGATTCGAGATTTTTCGCAGCGGATGAAGCGTTTCGTTCGCGCGGTCTGAGCGCGCGAACGTCTTCGCCGCACGTAAAGTCCACTGGACTTTACGTTTGAGCGGCTCAGCGAATCGAAGTGCATTCTCGCGCTACGCTTTAAGCGCTCATGCAAGTCGATTCGCAGTCCTCCGATGGTGATTCGCTGAAGCAGCAAGAAAAATCGAGAATCTCGGTGATAAAAGCCACGCAAAAGTCCTAGATATCCAGAAGGTTTGATGTATTTCTCTACGAGCAATAAATAGCGCCAACCTAAAACATTAGAACATTAACGTTCACAAGATATCCGTAAAGGAGTTTCTCTCGCGCGGATTAGCCGCGCTCACGTCTTCGCCGCCGTAGAAGCACGGTGTGCTTCTACGCTAAGCGGCTCAGCGCGCCAAATTGCCTTCGCGCGCTACGCTTTGAGCGCTCAGGCAGGTTGGCGCGCCTGCGAGGAGAGAAATACTCAAACCTCGCGCAACAGCAAATAGAGAAAATCGCTCGCGCGGATTAGCCGCGCTCACGTCTTCGCCGCGCAGAAGCAATGCTTCTGCCTTGAGCGGCTCAGCGCTTTGAAGGAGCTTGAAATGCATTATGCAATTTCAAGCTCAGTCAAATCGTGCAACGACTGATCGTAGTTTCGGCACAATCCTCGCTACCAACCCGTGTTTAGGCGAGCACACCCACGCTAGAACAAACATAAAAGTCGCAACCAAAACGATTGTTCCGCCAGTAGCAGTGTCTAAACTCCAAGACAAGTACATTCCAAGAATCGAAGAAGCGCACCCAATAGCAGGCGCCAAAATCATCATCTTTCCAAGTCGGTCAGTAAGCAATCGCGCAGTCGCCGCAGGCGTAATCAAAAGCGCTAAAACAAGCACGTTTCCAATTATTTGCACAGATACTACTACAGCAATCGCAACTAAAACGTATAGCATTCCATCCAACCACGCTACTGGCAACCCCATTGCGCGGCTTGTTTCTCGGTCCATCGAAACGCATACTAGCTCTTTGTGGAACATCATTAAAAGCGTTACAATTATTAGCCCTGTTATTGCTACTACAGCAATGTCGGAGTCTGGGATTCCCGTAATGGAGCCAAATAGGAACGATTCTAGGGATCCTGCATAGCCCGAAGCTTTTGATATTACTACGATTCCCAGCGCAAAGGCAGACACAAAAAATACGCCTATAAACGAGTCTTCGCGAAGCCTGCGATTTTGGCTAAAGATTGATACGATTAGCGCAGTTGCAACTCCTGCGAGCGCGCCGCCAAACAGCAAGTTTCCTTGCAGAACAAACGCGATTGCAAGTCCTGGAAACACGGAGTGCGCCACTGCGTCTCCAATAAACGCCATTCCGCGTAGCACCACGTAGCATCCAACTACGCCGCAAATTACGCTAGAAAGGCACGCCACTATAAGCGCTTTGAGCAAAAACCAAAGGTCTGGGTTTGTAAGGTCTTGTATAAAGTCGATTGGAGATAGCATTATTTTTCTGCCCCACTTTCATGCGCCATAACGCGCTCTACAGCTTTGATTAGTGGATTTTGCGCATCCACATGGAATGTTTGCACCCATTGATTTGCGTTTAACGATTCTGGAGCGCCATCTCCTACTATGCTTCCGTCAAAAAGCATGATTCTAGAACACGAGTTTATAGATCCGATTATGTCGTGCGAGCTCATCAAAATAGCTTCTCCCGACTTTGCTAAATCCAAAAAAAGACTCGTGAGTAGCTCTTGAGTAGGCATGTCTAAGCCTGTAAATGGCTCATCTAAAAGAAGCAATCGCGGCTGCCCTGCAAGAGCGCGCGCAACGAGTACGCGCTGCCTTTGCCCGCCCGAAAGCTCGCCGATTGTGCGATCCCTAAAATCCGCCATTCCTGTGCGCTCAAGAGAAGCGAGAGCTATCTCGTAGTCTTCTGTTTTTGCGCGACGAACGTAGCCAATGTGACGAATGCGACCCATCATTACTACGTCTAGTACAGAAAGTGGAAAATCCCACGCAATATCGTGGCGTTGCGGCACGTAACCAACGTTGTTTACTCGCGAATTAATCAAAGATTCATCGCTTTTACTAGCGTGCACTTCGAGTTTTCCAGAATGCGGTATTAGCCCCATAATCGCGCGGAAAAGCGTTGTTTTACCAGCTCCATTTGCGCCAAGAAGCCCAACAAATTCGCCGCTTTTAATCGTAAATGAAACGTCTTTTACAATCGTGCGGCTGCCGTAACTTACGCTTAAGTTTTGCGCATTTATAACAGTATTCGCATCCATACTTGCGTCCATATTCGCGTCCATATTTCCCTCATTAATCTTCATAAATCCAACTTAAATCCAACATCAATCTCACTTAAATCTCACTTCAAGCACTTTGCTAAAGAATCCGCATTCGCTCGCATCATATCCGCATAAGTTCGCACTTTAGAATCGAAAGCGTCTCCATAAATCGGGCAAACTTTTACGTGCGCTTGCGCCGCAAGCTCTTTAAGCACAGACGAACGCGAGATCAAATTTGGCTCCAAAAACACAGCTGGAATCTCTAAATCGCGCAAAATCTGCTGCAATCTACGCCTATCTTGCACGCTCGGCTCGCTCGAAGGATTAATC
>QWCD01000245.1_pt1 | contig 26340 bp, 37 predicted proteins | sample 1972461 | NCBI WGS metagenome assembly QWCD01 (sample SAMN09866717, study PRJNA288562) | Human vaginal metagenome isolate term4_vaginal, whole genome shotgun... | isolation source: vagina | host: Homo sapiens | place: USA: California | reverse complement strand
AACTGGGTGAGAATATCCCAAAGATAATTCCAATCCTTTTCCTTTGACAGCAGCTCTGTATCCAACCCCAACTAGAGTTAAAGATTTTTTGAATCCTTCTGATACTCCGCTTACCATGTTTTGGATTAAAGCTCTTGTTGTTCCATGAATAGCTCTCACTTTTGGTTCGTCGTTAGGTCTTTCAACAACAACTTCTCCATTTTCTAATTTTATTGTTAATTCTTGATTAAATTCTTTTTCTAATGTACCTTTAGGTCCTTTGACAGTAACCTTATGTCCGTCGATTTTCACTTCGACTCCTGCAGGTACGACGATAGGTTTTTTACCTACTCTTGACATTTACGGACACCTCCTAGTTAATATTACCAAACAAATGCAAGGACTTCTCCACCTACGTTTTCCATTCTAGCTACTTTATCAGTAACAATTCCTTTTGAAGTAGAAACGATAGCGATTCCTAATCCAGATAATACTCTAGGCATATCTTCTACAGAAGAATACACTCTTCTTCCAGGCTTAGAAATTCTTTTAATCCCTTTAATAACTCTTTCTTTTCCATCATATTTCAAATAAACTCTAATATTTTGTTTTGTACCGTCTGTTACAATTTTATAATTAGAAATATATCCTTGTTCTTTTAAAATTTCAGCAATTCTTTCTTTCATTTTAGAAAAAGGAACGTCCACTTTTTCATGCATTACTGCATTGGCATTTCTAATTCTTGTTAACATATCAGCAATTGGATCTGTTAAATACATCTACTAAAATCCTCCTTCCTTATCAATCTTACCAAGATGATTTTTTTACACCAGGGATAACTCCAGCTCCAGCTAGTTGTCTGAATTTTACTCTTGAAATTCCAAACTCTCTCATGTATCCTCTAGGTCTTCCATCTAGTTGACATCTATTTCTTCTTCTAACAGCTGCAGAGTCTTTTGGTAATTTGTTTAATTCAAACATAGCTTCCATATCTCCAGCTGCGACTCTTTTCTTTAGTTCAGCTCTTTTTTCAGCATATTTTTCGCTAAGTTCTGCTCTTCTAGCATCTCTTGCGATCATTGACTTTTTCGCCATCTACGATTAACCTCCTAACTCTTACTTTTTGAAAGGCATTCCAAAAGCCTTAAGTAGTGCTCTTCCTTCTTCATCAGTTTTCGCAGAAGAAACCATAGTAATAGACATTCCCAATAATTTTTCTACTTTATCGAAATCAATTTCTGGGAATACTAATTGGTCAGCCAATCCTAATGAATAGTTTCCTCTTCCATCAAATGCATTTGCAGAAACTCCTTCGAAGTCTCTCACACGAGGAAGAACTACATTTACCAATCTATCTAAAAAGTCATACATTCTTTCTTTTCTAAGAGTAACTTTAGCTCCAATCGCCATTCCTTCTCTTAATTTGAATCCTGCTTCAGACTTTCTAGCTTTTCTTAACAAAGGTTTTTGTCCTGTAATGATTGTTAAATCTGCCATAGCCGCATCCATTAACTTAGAGTTTTGAGTTGCTTCTCCAACTCCCATGTTTACGATGATTTTTTCTAGCTTAGGGCAATCCATGATGTTTTTGATTTCTAAATCTTTCATTAACTTAGGAACGATTACATCATTGTATAATTTATGATATCTAGAAACGTATTTTGACACTTACGTTTTCCTCCTTTCTTAGATAATTTCTCCTGATTTCTTAGAAACTCTTACTTTCTTTCCATCTCTTACTTCGTATTTTACTCTAGTTGGTTTTCCAGCTTTTTCATCAAACAACATTACTTTTGAAGAAAAAATTGCAGCTGCTTTTTCTACAACTCCACCTTGTGGGTTTACTGGACTTGGTTTTAAATGTTTCTTAACAACATTTACTCCTTCTACAACTACTTTTCCTTTTTTAGGGAAAACTTTTACTACCTTTCCTGTTTTACCTTTATCTTTACCGGAGATTACACAAACACTATCTCCTGTTTTCACATGTAAAGAAGCAGGCACGAATTTAATCTTAGGTTTAGCCACGATTATTAGCCTCCTCTCTTAATTATATTACTTCTGGAGCTAGAGATAAAATCTTCATAAAGCTTTTAGCTCTTAACTCTCTCGCTACTGGTCCAAAGATTCTAGTTGCTTTTGGTTCATTATTATTGTTGATTACAACGGCTGCGTTATCATCAAATTTAATGTATGATCCATCTTCTCTTCTAGTTTCTTTTCTTGTTCTTACAATAACAGCTTTTATTACGTCACCTTTTTTTACGTTTCCACCAGGGATAGCTTCCTTAACTGATGCTACAACGATGTCACCAATTCTACCGAATCTTTTCTTAGATCCTCCTAAAACTCTGATTACCATAAGTTTTTTAGCTCCAGAGTTATCAGCAACATTAAGGATAGTTTGTTGTTGTACCATTAAATTATCCTCCTCTCAACGATAATTTGAATATTATCTAGCTTTTTCAATAATTTCCACTAATCTCCAATTCTTATCTTTAGATAGTGGTCTAGTTTCCATAATTCTTACTTTATCTCCAACTTGTGCAACATTTTGTTCATCATGTGCTTTGAATTTTGTTGTCTTTTTTACTCTTTTTTTATAAATTGGGTGTAAAGCCATTGTTTCAATCGCAACTACAATAGTTTTTTCCATCTTGTTTGAAACAACGATTCCTTCTTTTACTTTTCTTTCGTTTCTCAAGACATTACCCTCCTCTTTGTTAGAATTTTTCTATCGAGATATTATCTTTCGTTTAAGATTGTGTTAATTCTTGCAATCTCTCTTCTTACTTCTCTAATTTTTGCAGTGTTTGTTAATTGACCTAATGAAAGTTGGAACTTTAAGTTGAATAATTCTTCTTTTAGTTCTTTGCACTTAACAACTAGGTCTTCACTAGTCATTTCTCTAATTTCTTTTGCTCTCATTAGTTTTCACCACCATTCTCTTCTCTTTTTACAATTTTACATTTGATAGGAAGTTTCATAGCTGCTTTTCTTAAAGCTGCTTTTGCTTTTTCTTCAGTAACTCCTGATACTTCGAATAAAATTCTTCCAGGTTTTACTACACATACCCATCCTTCTACGTTTCCTTTCCCTTTACCCATTCTCACTCCAGCTGGTCTAGCTGTGATAGGTTTATCTGGGAATATTCGAATAAATGTTTTCCCTTCTCTTTTGAACGTTCTGTTAATTCCAACCCGACAAGATTCAATTTGTCTGTTTGTAATCCAAGATGGTTCTAAAGCTTGTAGTCCATAGTCTCCAAATGCAACAGTTGTTCCTCTTTGTGCATTTCCTTTCATACGTCCTCTGAACATTTTTCTATGTTTCGTTCTCTTTGGCATCAACATAATTAAGCTTCCCCTCCTTCTTTCGCAGTTGGAAGAACTTCACCGTGGAATACCCAAACTTTGATTCCTAAAGCTCCATAAGTTGTATGAGCTGTTGCTACAGCATAATCAATATCTGCTCTTAATGTATGTAGAGGTACTTTTCCTTCTACTGCCCATTCAGATCTTGCGATTTCTGCTCCGTTTAATCTTCCAGAAACCATAACTTTAATTCCTTTTGCTCCAGCTTTCATTGCTCTTCCGATTGCTTGAGTCATCGCTTTCTTGTAAGCAATTCTCTTTTCGATTTGAGTTGCGATAGATTCTGCTACTAATACAGCATCTTTATTAAATTCTTTTACTTCTTGTACTTTAACAGTAATTTTCTTTCCTGTCATTTTTTCTAATTTAGCTCGTAAGCTTTCAATTTCTGCACCTTTTCTTCCGATGATGATTCCTGCTTTTCCTGCAGAAATAAGTACAGTAATTTGTGAAGGAGAAGTTCTTTCTAATTTTACTTTAGAAACTCCTGCATGATAGTAAGCTTTTTTCACAAATTCTCTAACTTTCACATCTTCATGGAAGTATTTTGCATATTCTTTTTTATCTGCATACCAATTAGAATCCCAAGATCTTGTAATTCCAAGTCTTAGTCCTCTAGGGTCTACTTTTTGTCCCACAGTTTTACCTCCTTAAAAAATCCTACTTTTCAGATACTGCTACGATAATATGTGCAGTTGGTTTTCGAATAATATCGGCTCTTCCCATTGCTCTAGGCATAATTCTTTTTAATACTGGCCCCTCATTAATCATAATGGTTGACACAACTAATTTATCTTCATCCATTTTAAAGTTATTTGTTGCATTTGCAATTGCAGATGCTAATGTCTTTTTAATAACTCTAGCTGCTTTTTTATTTGTAAATTCTAGAATGTCTAATGCTTGTAATGCTGATTTTCCTCTTACTAGGTCAGCTACCAATCTAGCCTTTCTAGGAGATAATCTCACGTATCGAGTAATCGCTCTAGCTTCCACTAGTCCAACCTCCTTTTAATTTTATATATAATCTCTATTGCCATGTCTTAATTATTTTTTCTTTTTGTCTGCACCATGTCCATGGTAAGTTCTTGTTGGAGCAAATTCTCCTAATTTATGTCCTACCATTTGTTCTGTTACATGTACAGGGATGTGTTTTTTCCCATTGTATACTCCAAAAGTAATTCCAATGAAGTTAGGGAAAATTGTTGATCTTCTTGACCAAGTTTTAATAACAGCTTTGTTGTTTCCGCTTTCAACAACTGCTTCTACTTTAGACATTAAGTGATGATCACAAAATGGTCCTTTCTTTAATGATCTAGCCATTACCTACTAGCCTCCTCTCGTAATTATTTTTCGTTTCTTCTTCTTACGATAAATTTATCAGTGGTTTTCTTTCCTCTAGTTTTAACACCAATAGCAGGTTTTCCCCAAGGTGTTAAAGGTGATTTTCGTCCAACAGGGTTCTTTCCTTCCCCTCCTCCATGAGGGTGATCTACTGGGTTCATTACAGATCCTCTTACATGAGGTCTTTTTCCCATATGTCTTGCTCTTCCTGCTTTACCGATATTTACTAGACTGTGTTCAGCATTTCCAACTTCACCGATTGTTGCCATACATTCTCCGTGAATCAATCTTAATTCTCCGGAAGGTAATTCAACGTGGCAGTAAGTCCCTTCTTTTGCAACCAATCTTGCTGCAACTCCTGCAGATCTTACTAATTGTCCACCTTTTCCTCTTTGTAATTCGATGTTATGGATTTGTACCCCAACTGGCATATCTTTAATTTTTAAAGCATTTCCAGGTTTGATATCTGCTGATGCACCAGCTTTTACCACGTCACCTTTATGAAGTCCTTTCGGTGCTAGGATATATCTTTTTTCTCCATCAGCATAGAATAATAAAGCAATATTTGCAGATCTGTTAGGATCATATTCAATTGTTACTACTCTTGCTGGAATATCTAATTTATTTCTTTTGAAATCAATAATTCTGTAAAGTCTTTTGTGTCCTTTTTGTCTATCTCTACAAGTTCTATGTCCGTAGTTATCTCGTCCATAAGCTGATTTCAAAGGTACTGTTAAAGACTTTTCAGGTCTTACTTTATCTAATTCGTCGTTAACCAATCTAGACATATGTCTTGTTCCGTTGGTTATCGCTTTCATTTTTCTAATTGCCATCTTTTATTCCTCCATTTAGACCTATACGTATCTTTAGTTTCTCTTATACTTCTTTAAAATAAGTAATTGTATGTCCTTCTGCTAGTTTTACAATTGCTTTCTTTCTAGCTGAAGTTTGATATAATTTCATACCATGTCTTTTTGTAACAGGTTTGTAATTCATAGTTGCTACTGTTAATACTTTCACATTAAATAATTCTTGCACTGCATTTCTGATTTGAAATTTGTTTGCTTTTGGATTTACTTCGAAAGTATATTTGTTATATTCTTTTCTCAATAATTCTGATTTTTCAGTAATTACAGGTTTTTTAATAATATCGTAAGCGTTCATACTATGCTAGCACCTCCTCAATTGTAGTTAGTGCTTCTTTTGTAAGGATTACTTTTTCTTGTTTTAATAACCAGTATACCCCAATTTCATTTGGTTGTAATACCACTGCATTTTCTAAGTTTCTTGCAGATAAATACAAGTTGTAATCTTTTACATCTGTCAAATCATTTACTACAAATAATTGCTTTTGTTTTGCATCAATTTTATTTACTAAGTTTACAATTGTTTTTGTTTTTGGTGCTTCAACAGCTCCTTCTAACACAACAATTTGATTGTTTGCTACTTTAGCAGATAAAGCAGATCTCAATGCTAGATTTCTTACTTTCTTGTTTACTTTCTTTTCATATGATCTTGGTTGAGGTCCAAAAGTAACTCCTCCACCTACCATATGAGGTGCTCTGATACTACCTTGTCTAGCTCTTCCAGTTCCTTTTTGTTTGAAAGGTTTTCTTCCTCCCCCTCGAACCATTGCTCTAGTTTTAGTAGCAGCAGTTCCTTGTCTAGCAGCTGCTAATTCTGCAGTCAATACTTCATGAAGCACAGTTTTATTTGGTTCAATTCCAAATACAGCTTCATTTACTTCTACAGTACCAGTTTGGTTTCCTGCTAAGTCATATATGTTTAAAACTGCCATTATTTTCCTCCTTCCACTCTACAAACCATTATTTTTTGATTGCTGGTTTAATTACTAAATATCCGTTCTTTGCTCCAGGGACAGCTCCCTTAATCAATAATAGGTTATTTTCTGCATCTACTTTTACAACTTTCAAGTTTTGAACTGTAACAGTTGCATTTCCATGTCTTCCAGCCATTCTTAATCCTTTTAATACTTTTCCAGGCCATGAAGATTGTCCAATAGATCCTCCAAGTCTGTGGTTTCGAGATACCCCGTGAGTAGCTCTGTTTCCACCGAAACCATGTCGTTTCATAACCCCAGCAGTTCCTTTCCCTTTTGAAGTTCCTGTAATATCTACATATTCTACTTCTGAGAAAACATCTACTTTGATTTCTTGTCCAAGTTCATACCCTTCCACAGAATCTACTTTTAATTCTCTTACGAATCTTTGAGGTTTTACCCCAGCTTTATTGAAGATTCCCATCAATGGTTTTGTAGTGTTTTTTTCTTTCTTTTCATCGAAACCTAATTGTAGTGCTGTATATCCATCAGATTCTTCAGTTTTCTTTTGAAGAACATAGTTTGGACCAGCTTCTACAACAGTTACTGGAACAAATTTTCCATCTTCGAAAATTTGTGTCATTCCAATTTTCTTTGCTAAAATTCCTGACATCTTTTTACCTCCATCAAATAATATATCGATTGACAACTGTTCCTTGTGGTTCCATTAAAGAAACCTACAAAAAAAATTGCCAACATGTATTATTCTGTAAGTATAATGCTTTCGCATTATCTCCCATCATAATAACTCTAAGAATTAAAATTAAATTTGTTTAATTTCAATTCCTACACCAGCCGGTAAGTTAACTGCTGTTAACGAAGCAATAGCCTTATCTGTAGAATTTACTAATTCTACCATTCTTCTGTGTACTCTCATTTCAAATTGTTCTCTTGAATCCTTGTTTACGTGTACTGATCTTAGTACAGTATACTTTTTAATCTTTGTTGGTAGAGGCATAGGTCCTACTACTTCTGCACCAGATTTTTTCGCTACTTCTACGATTTTTTTAGCTGATTCATCTAGTAAGCTATGATCGTATGCTTTCAAGTAGATTCTTAATTTGTTAGAAGCCATTCGTTGTTGCACCTCCTTTAAAAGTAGATTTCATAAGGATTTTAGAATTTTTCCTTATACACCTTTGGAATTATATCATACTTTCCTAAAAAAACCAAGACTTTTTTTCAAAAAATGAAAAAAAATTAAAGATTTTGAGCCGCTGTCATAAGAGAAGGTATAATTTGCAATTTCTGAAATATGCACCATATTTCGAAAATTTCCTACCATATCTACAACTGCTAAACTTGAAAAATTTTCTTTTGTCATCAATTCTAAGGCTTCTTGAATAGAATCTTCTACACAAATCGTACTTTTCTCCACATAATTCAAATTCATAACTTGTGCACTCACTGTTTTTAACATTTTAGGAGTTTCCACAGATAATTTTCGTAATACAAATTCTGTTTCTTTCGATAAGCTCCCTAAACAACAAGCGATAGCGTCAAACCCCTGTTTTCTTTTTAATGCAGCCATAGCAATACTAGAACAAATACTATCAGTATCTGGATTTTTATGCCCAAACACTAAAACTTCTTCCATATTTCCCCCTTGTTTTGAAAAAGAGACATCTGCATAAATTTTTGCAAATGTCTCTTGTAAATCAATTCTATAACATAGTTAAAAAACTATTTTGTATATTGCCATACTCCATGTAAGTTACAGTATTCTCTAGCAACTACTTTTGTTCCCTTAGGTACTGCGAAGAAAGCTTCAGGAGCATCTCCAGGATTTAAGTATCTTCTATATAAATTATTGTCGTCCACTGCAATTTCAATAAATTGAATATAGTGAGCATCTTGCATCGGATGAGCTGTTTCTTTTCCTACCTTTACTAAATATCCATTTTCTTGTTCTTCTACATAAGGAACGTGTTTTTCAGTAGAAGCATCTTCTGATTTTACTTCTAATTTTTCTACTCCAGGAATTGCTTCCTTCAAACATCCTTCTCCATCTACTGCTACTTCTAATAATTTTTTACTTCCTGCTACTTTAAAAAAATCGTTTCTCATATTCGTTTCCTCCTTAAAAATTAGTGTTTTTTCTCCATACAATTTTTACAAATTCCCTTAAAATAAAAGTGTTCCTCTTCTACTTGACACCCCTCTAACAAGCTCTCTGCCTGAAAAGGGGTATTTTTTAATTCTACATCATAGACAGCCCCACATTCTTGGCATTTAAAATGCCCGTGCGTTGTTGAGACTAAATCATATCTTGTTTCATTTTCTTCAATAATGATTACATTTACTATCTTCTTCTCTACAAATAAGTTTAAAGTGTTATAGACCGTCGTTTTTGATAAGGTCGGAATTTCAGGACATAAAGCTTTATATATCACATCTACTGTTGGATGATTGTGATAATCCAACAAGTATTGAAATATTCTCATTCGTTGATAAGAAGGTTTTATGCCATGTTCTTTTAGGTATTCGCCCACATTATCAATTCTGATATTCATGTTCGATTCCACCTCCTATCGTATATAAAATTTATAAGTCAATTTTGTAATTATTATATATTTAATAATATAATAATTTACTAATAATGTCAAGTTTATTCTAAACTTTTTTTCATTAGTAGTCTATGAACCCCTTCTCCATACTCATTTTCCTGTAATTCTAGCACTTTATAATCTTTGTTTTTATAAAGATGAATTGCAATTTCATTCTTAGGATCGACAGTCAAAGCAATTCCATGATAAAATTTTTCTTTTAAATATTTTTCTCCCAAATCTAGAATGTATTCTGCCCAACCTTGTCTTCTATACTTTTTTCGAGTGCAGATTCCATATAAAAAAGCTTCTTTTTTTTCAAATACTTGCATAAATTCTAAAACAGAGACTAACTCTCCATTTTTATCTTCCAACACAAAAACTTTTCCATAACGAATCAAAGCTTTTAAAATCCAAAGATCTACCCCACCCTGTCCTTCGAAAGCTTCTTCTTCCAATTCTACAATTTTGTTCAAATACTCTAAATCTATTTCCACTAATTCACGAAATTTCATATAGCTCCTTCTTTATTCCTAATCATATTTAATATGATACAAATATAAGCCATTCGGATCTGCCAAGTACTTTGGAAATTCCTTGTCCGGTTCTTTCAACATTTTCTCAATTCGATTCGATTCTACTTTCTGAAAATATACCTGAAAAGCAGTTCCCAACATGATACGAATCTGTGATTTTAAAAAAGCATTAGCCTCTATATAAATATCCATTCCCTCATCCACTTCTTTTACTTGAATAGAATATATTTCTCTTATCGGATTCGCAAAGGCATCATCTTGCAAACGAAAATTTTGAAAGTTATGTTTTCCCATAAAAATTTCTAATATCTTAAAAAAAGATTGAGAATCTATCTTTTTTTTCACATAAGTCTTATATCGACGCTCAAAAGGACTTTTTTTCCAAGTAATCCGATAACAATATGACCTTGTTTTTGCAGAAAATCGGGCATGAAAGTTCTCACTTACTTCTTCCAACTCTAAAAGTAAAATATCTTCCGGCAGGCAACGACTCAAAGCATAAAACAACTTATCCAAGGGTATATTGACTGCAGTAAAAAAATTAGAAACCTGATGCATAGCATGTACCCCTCGATCCGTTCGTCCAGAGGAGGTTAAATCTATCTTTTCTTTCAAAATACGAAAAAGACATTTTTCAATTTCCCCTTGTACCGTTCTTTTCTCCGGCTGCCTTTGAAAACCCATAAAAGAGCTTCCGTCGTATTGATATGATATTTTGATATTTTTCATTCCTCCTCCTTTCTAAATCCATATCTTTTATTATAGCATACTTTCAAAAATAGCATATAGTTTTTCTTGCTCTTTCCCAAAAAGCGAGTATAATAGAAAGAAAAGCTAGGAGGAAGCCATGGATAAGAAGCAAGTGGAAGAGCTACAATCTCTTCTTCAAAAACAAAACTACACCATAATTTATGTCGATTTTGCAAATCCTAAAAATGTAATTGTCTCTCACAGTATCAATGATTTTTCTTCAATAGACTTAGAACACTTTGCAAAATTTTATGTATTCAACGATAATTTTATGAGAGTATACTCTAGAAAGGGGCCAAAACACTTTGATTTTTCGTCGACTACTCTCAATATAAAAAACTACATATGCGTGTTGGGAAAATTGATGGAAAATCTGCAATGCAATATCTATATTTTGAATAGAAAAAGAGGATGAATTACACATCCTCTTAATTTTCCTCTAAGCTCTCTCGGTCTAAAATCTTATACTGATTCCTTCCGTTTCTTTGTAAAATTCCTTCTTCAACATATTGCCCCAGAACCCTAGACAACGATGGTCTTGTTACCCCAAACAATTCCGCTAATTCTTTTAAAGAACGATCAAAACAGCATTTTCCTTCCTTCTCCTGTGATAATAAATATTGATTTAATTTACTTCCAATACTTTTGTATTGAAATTGGGACCATAACCGATTGGATAAAAATTGTGCCTTGGAACTAATGTCATTTACAAACTTCTCTAACATTTCCGGTTCTTTTTGAAATACAAAAATCAACTCTTCCTTGGGTACAAAATAAATTTTACAATCAGTTTTAGCCCGTAAATCCACCGGATAATAAGGGTTTCCCCCAAAAACAAAGGCACTTGCTAAAAACGTTTCTCCTTGCATTTCTTCAATTTGATTCACATCTCCATTTTCTTTTAACATCTCTGCTATAGCAATCCCTTCTGCTAAAATATGAAGTCCTTTTACTTCTTCCCCCCGAAAAAAAATAGCCTCTCCCTTTTTAAAAGAAAATAATTTTGCATAGTTTCCCCAATTTTTTTTCATCTTTCCCCTCTTTCTATTTCTTAATTATTTATCATAACAGAAAGGAAGTTCTTATGGAAAAATTGATTTTAACTTGTCCACATTGTCACAAAAAAATGAAAATTCAAAAAAAAGCAGCTAAATATAAATGTCCTCACTGTTCTAGCATTTGTATTATCTCTTCAATAGCCCTTTTTCTTCTAATGATACAAAACTATATACAATTTTTTATACAAAAGATAAAACATAAGTATCAAAATGTAAAAAACACTTATAAATATTTAAAAATGCTTCGAGATAATCAAAAAAAACATTAAGACTCAAAAGAAAGGTATAGATTCTGACAAGTCTTTTCCAATTTTCTATATACAACACCTGCAGAATCTAGCATTCTTTTCGAAGCTATGTTAGATTCTGTTTCTGCATATTTATCACTCAAATATACAATTTCTCGAATCCCACTTTGAATAATTGCCTTGGAACATTCATGACATGGAAATAATGCCACATAAATAGTACAATTTTTTAAAGATTGTGTGCTGTTTAGAATTGCATTTAATTCAGCATGACAGACATAGGGATATTTTGTTTCTAAAAATTCTCCTTCTCTCTCCCATGGAAACTCGTCATCTTCACAACCTTTTGGTAAACCATTGTAACCTAAGCCGATAATTTTCTTATCAGGACTCACAATACAAGCTCCCACCTGTGTATTTGGATCTTTACTCCTCATAGCGGAAAGCAATGCTACTCCCATAAAATATTCATCCCAAGTAATATAATCTTTTCGCTTCATCGTTTCTCCTTAAAAAAAAAGGCGATTCTCCCGAATCGCCTTAGTTAAATTTTACCTATTCCCCAGCTGTTCCATATTTTGCTAGTAAATCTTGATCTTCTCTTTTTTGTTCTTCCAATTCGATTTTTTTAATAGATAATTTAATTTTTTGAGTTTCTTGATTGATTTCTACAATTTGAGCTTTTACCACTTGTCCAATTTCAAACTTATCTTTTAAATCTTTTACAAAATCTTTAGAAGCAAATTGAGTAGGAATAAACCCATCGATTCCTTTTGATAACTCTACGAACAATCCGAAATCCATGATATTTTTGATTTTCTTTTCTACTGTGGTTCCTACTTTGTATTCTTCCATTGCTTTATCCCAAGGGCTTTTCTTCAATGCTTTGATACTTCCTTTGATTTTTTTATCTTCTACATTTAATTCTAACACTTTGAAAGAAATACTATCTCCTACTTTATAGTTTGCAGGCTCTTCTCCTGGCCATCCAAAGTCAGAAGAATGTACAAATACATCTACTCCGCTTTCAATTTCTGCAAATAATCCGAATGGTTTAATATCTAAAATCGTTGCAGTTAATTCCTTTCCTTCAGCAAATTTTTCTTCAGCAACATCCCAAGGATTTTCTACTAATTGTTTAAATCCTAACTTTAATTTTCTTCCTTCTGGATTAAATTCAAGAATTTTTACTTTTACAGTTTCTCCAACTTTGGCATATTCTTCCATATTGATTCTCTTTTTATTCCATGCAAAATCAGAAATATGTACTAACCCTTCTACTCCTTCTGTCAATTCTACAAAAGCTCCATAAGCAAGAACTCTTGTTACTTTTCCTTCCACTTCGTCTCCTTCATGGAAAGTATCTTTTGAAAGATCCCAAGGATTTGTTGTTAATTGCTTAATTGACAATTTGATATTTTTCTTTTCTTCATCTAAAGATAAAATTTTTGCTTCTACTGTTTGCCCTACTGTATATAAATCTCTTAAATCATCTAATCTCTTCCAAGATACTTCTGAAATGTGGATGAATCCTCTTAAATGATCAATCATAACAGATAATCCGAAATCCATAATTCCTGATACAGTACAAGTTACAACATCTCCTACTGTTAATTTTGCGAATTCTTCTCCCTCTTTCATTAAAGTAATATCTTTTTTAGAGAAAGTGATTTTTTTGCTTCTCTTATCTCTGCTATCTTGTTTGATGTCTTTTACAATGACATCAATATTTTTTCCTACCATAGCTTCTCCATCTTTTTCATTGATTTCTGATAAAGAGTTTGGTAAAAATCCTTGATATAAAGCAGCTTCTACAATATATCCACCTTTGATTTTCTTTACAATTCTTCCGGAAAGAACTGTTTTGTTTTCATAAGAATCTTCAATATGTTTCCAGTTATCTTCTAAATCAATTCGTTTTCTTGATGCGATCAATACTTCTTGATCATTATCTGCTTCTAAAAGTCCAACTAAAACAACTTCTACTTGATCTCCCACATTATATTCTGATAATTCTTCTGCTCTTACTCTTACTACTGTTCTTTGTCCTGGTACATCCAAATATACAAAATTTCTTTCTATGGAATTAATGGTACCTACTACTCTTTGGTTTTTACCTCCTGTCTTTTCTGCTGGTAAGTAGTCCTCCAACATTTCTAAAAATTCATTACTATTTTCGTTCCCGTTAAGCATCTAAGATCCCCCTTATTTTATTTTCTATGTTTCTTATTATTTCTTCTGGTGTTGACGCTCCTGCAGTTAAACCAATTTTAGATTTTCCCTGCAAATAAGCTTCCTCTAAATCCTCTTCCTTTTCTAATAAATAAGTATTTGGATTTAAAGATTTTGAGATTTCATATAATTTCTGTGTATTGGAGCTTTTTTTTCCTCCTAATACAAAAACTACATCTACCTCTTTTGCTAAGCTTTCTGTTGCCTTCTGTCGCTCCTGAGTTGCTCCACAGATTTTATTAAAAATATAAACATTTGAATAGTTCTCTTCCATATATTTTTTAATCTCTAAAAACTTTTTTTGATTTAATGTTGTCTGTGTCGATAAAAAATATTTCTTTTCTTTTTCAATGGTTACTTTTTTTAACTCTTCTAAACTAGCAAATATCTGAATATTTTTTGCATAGGAAGTAATTCCTTTTACTTCCGGATGATGCTTATCTCCTATAAATATAATATCATATCCCTGTTCTATTGCCCATAAAATTTTTAATTTAATTTGGGAAACGAAGATACAGGTAGCATCATAGAGATCCAACTCTTTTTCTTCTAATTGTTTCTGCACTTCTTTTGTGATTCCATGAGCTCGAATCACAACAATATCTCCTTTTTCTAGAGATGAAATTTCTGACTCTTCAATTGTAACAAAGCCTTTTTTTTCAAAACTTTGAACGACAAAATCATTATGTACGAGCATTCCTAAAATATATTTATTTTTGTTTGCATTCTTCGGATCTTGTAAAATATCCTCACAAAGTCGTACTGCCTCCATGACTCCAAAACAAAATCCCATTTTATTCGCTCGAATAATTGTGGCCTTATGGTTCATTAAATTTTTTAACCTCAATCAAATCTACTAATTCTGCCAGCATGGCCTCTTCATCTGGTCCATCTGCGGTAAGCTCTAAAATTCTTCCTTGTTCTGCTGCTAACAACATAAGTCCCATAATACTCTTCCCGTTAATTTCTTCTTCATCACAACGAACTTTGATTTCTGAGTCATATTTTGCAACAGCTTGTACGAATAAAGAAGAAGGTCTAGCGTGCAAACCCGCCTTATTCTTAATCTCTACCTTAACTGTTTTCATATTCCCTCCTATAAATTGAAAGGTTTTATTCTATATTATACATTATTTTTCTTTTTTTTACAAAACTTTTTCTTGATGTTTCAAAAAAGTTTTGCATCTTCCTGAAAAATGTGCTAGTATTTCTCCAACAAATTTTATATTGTATGGAGGAAAAAAATGAAAACAATGTTGGAAGTTTTTGGAATTCATTGCTTTTCAGAAAAAGAATTGAAAAGCCGTGTTCCTAAAGATGTTTTTAAAAGTTTTAAAAAGGTACAATCTGGAAAAGAAGAATTATCAATTACCACTGCCAATGTTATTGCCAATGCTATTAAACTTTGGGCAATTGAAAATGGTGCTACTCACTTCACACATTGGTTTCAACCCTTAACAGAATTGACAGCGGAAAAGCACGAATCCTTTCTTTCTGTGCACTCCGATGGAACTTCTATCACAGAATTTACAGGAAAAGAATTGATTAAAGGAGAATCAGATACCTCATCTTTCCCTAACGGTGGATTACGTTCTACATTTGAAGCTAGGGGATATACTGCTTGGGATATCGGTTCTCCTATGTTTTTAAAAGGAGAAGGACTCTCTAAAAGCTTATATATCCCAACTGCCTTTATCGGATACAGTGGGGAAGCCTTAGATAAAAAAGTTCCCCTACTTCGTTCTATTTCAGCAATTCGGAAAGAAGCTCTACGAATTCAAAAAATCTTAGGTGATTCTGATACTCGTCACATCGATGTTACCTTAGGAGTAGAACAAGAGTACTTCTTAGTTGAAAAAAAGTTTTTTGATTTAAGAAAAGATTTAACTCTTTCCGGAAGAACTGTTTTTGGAAACTTACCTCCCAAAGGGCAAGAGATGAATGACCATTATTATGGAACTATCAAAGAAAGAGTAGAAGCCTTTATGACAGAATTGGATACCGAACTTTGGAAAGTTGGAGTCATGTCAAAAACAAAGCATAATGAAGTAGCTCCAAATCAATTTGAAGTAGCTATTATGTTTAATACAGCGAATGTTGCAGTGGATCAAAATCAAATTACTATGGATATGATAAAAAAAGTGGCAACAAGACATCATTTGACAGCTCTTCTTCATGAAAAACCTTTCCATGGTATCAACGGATCAGGAAAGCATTGCAACTGGTCTCTTTCTACGGATACCGGAAAAAATTTATTAGATCCTAGCAGTCTGGAAGAAAATCGTTTTGACTTCTTACTTTATGTCATGGCAGTCATGGAAGGAGTTTATCGATATTCCGGAATTCTAAGAGCTTGTACTGCAACTCCGGGAAATGATTATCGTTTGGGAGGACACGAGGCTCCTCCGGCCATTATCTCTATCTTCCTGGGAAATGAATTACAACAAATCTTTGAAAATATTCAACATAATAATTTATCTATGACAACACAAAAAGATTTATTGGATTTAGGATCTTCTTTCCCAAAAATTCCACAAGATATTTCTGACAGAAACAGAACTTCCCCTTTTGCTTTCACAGGAAATAAATTCGAGTTTCGTATGCCTGGTTCGAGTGCCTCTCCGGCAACGCCCACTTTTATTTTGAATACCATTGTGGCAGACATCTTAAAAGAATATGCAGATAAGCTTGAACAATGGGAAAATATAAGTCCTAATGGGAAAGTAGTCAAATTGATTCAAGAACAATATCCAAAATATAAAAATATCTTATTCAACGGAAATGGTTATGATAAAAATTGGGAAGTAGAAGCAAAGGCTTTGGGACTTCAAAACTTTAAAAATACAGTAGAGGCTTTACCAAACTATATTTCAGAAGAAAGCATTGCCCTTTTTGAAAGAAATCAGGTATTAACTCGAGTTGAATTACAATCTCGTTTCCAAGTGTATTGTGAGAGATACAACAAGCAAAATAATATCGAAATTTCTTCTGCTATTGAAATTGCAAGGAATGAAATTTATCCAAGTGTCTTAGCTTACATCACGAAAATAGCTCAAAATATTGATATTTTGAAATCTCTTGTCGAAGAAACAGAGTATCAAGAAGAAAAAAAATTATTAAAAACTCTATTAACAAATAAAAATGAAATGTTGCAATCTATTCATGAATTAGTCGATGGAATGAAAACTGCAACCAGTATCGTAGACCAATATCAACGAGCTCAATACTACTCGAATACCTTAATACCAAAATTAACAAATTTAAGAAAAGTTGTAGACATATTAGAAAAAGAAAGTGATAAACATACTTGGCCTATCCCAAGTTATTATGATTTATTATTTAATTTATAAAAGATACAAAAAGGGGGACATAGCCTACTGCCCCCCTTTTCCTATATGAATATCATTTTTTTAAAAAATAGATAGATCCAATTCTTTCGCTAAATCTTCTAATACTCCTGCTCCTGCAATGGAATTTCCCTTTTTATCTAGAGAAGGTCCATAAACTCCTATTCCCATTTTCTTAGGAACTACAGACACAATTCCTCCACCGACTCCACTTTTCGAAGGCATTCCCACACGAACAGCAAATTCTCCTGATTCATCATACATTCCACAAGTTACCATTAAGGTTTTTACAATACGACTCAATCTTGTACTAATCACTCTTTCTCCATTGGATAAGACTCCATCATTTGCTAAAAATAACCCTAATTTGGCAATGGTATATACGGTAACTTCCATAGAACATTGTTTAAAGTAAATGTCCAAGGCTTCTTCTACATTTCCTTCAATAATTCCTTCTCCCTTTAAGAAATATCCCATAGCACGATTTCGATCTCCTGTTTCTGATTCTCCGCAGTAAATTTTATAATTGACATCTACAGTTTCATCTTCTGTAATTTTCCTAGTAAAATCTAATAATCTTTGAAATCGTTCTCTGACATTTTTCCCTTTAATCATAGAAGCCACAGCAATTGCCCCTGCGTTGATAAGAGGATTATATGGTTTTTTCCGACTTGAAGTTTCTAATTTTCGAATAGAATTAAATGGGTCTCCACTCGGTTCCATTCCTACTTTCGAAAAAACATACTCTTCTCCATTATCCAAAATGGCTAACATTAAAGAAATAATTTTGGAAATACTTTGAATTGTAAATCGAGTCCCACATTCTCCATAACAAAATTGATTTCCTTCCATATCCATAACACAAATTCCCAAGGCATTTTTATTTGCTTTATCTAATTCCGGGATATAATTTGCAACTGCTCCTAAATTTGTAAGTTCTTTATTTTTTTCTACGATTTTTTTTAGTAACTCTTGCATCTTTTCCTCCAATAATGTTTTATGGGACATTTTGTTTCTATTTATTATATTTTTCCCCACTTTTTTTAGTATATCAAATCAAAAAAAATTTGTCAAGAATATAAAAAGCCCACAAATGTGAATTTATGGGCTTTAATTGCATATTTTGTCGAAAAAATATTAACGTTTTGAGAATTACAAATGACTGGTAATATTATAGTAAAAGTGCAATTTGGTAGCTACTTGGTAGTTATCTTGATATTTTGAAAAGTTTTTAAGTTAATTTGCTATCTACATCTATTTCTAAAATAATAATAGTTTTTCTCTTATCTTTCTCTAATATACATAATAAAAACATCTTCTACAACTCTCTTGAAAATTTCATATTCTATTCTTCTTCAACACTATTTGTCAAAGGTCTTTTCTTTATAGAAATTAAAACTAAAATTTAAGGAAACGTTATATGAACAGTATTGGTATTATTAGATTATATTTATATTTGTTGTCTGTGTGTTGGTTATTTCCTATTTTAGATAGACTTTTTATTTAAATTTTTTTGACAGATACCATAGAATAATTCCAAGATACTCTAATTTTTTTCTGTACTATTTTCCTTTAACCATTTATAGTAATAACTGATTTGAGATTTATTCATTTTGGATATTTTTTTTGAAAAGTAATTAAAGCTTTATGTCTATTCTTAATCAAATAACTATATTTGTCGTTTAAATTTAAAATTGTATTGAATTCTTCTCATCTATTGTTGTAATTATAGAATTATAGTTCCCATTCTAGAATTAGATAATACCTAAATTGCTATCTTTCAAAGCTTTTCATGAATAATTTTTATATCTTTAATTTCTCTCACTTCGACTTTAAGACATGAAAAATTTTTTTCATAAAAAAAAGCATAATTAACTCCATCCTCTTTTAAAGTACTATTATATTTTATCCCATCAAATTTTAAATATTTAATATATTCACTAATATATTGAATAGGAAGATAATTTAAAGAACTATCACTGTTTTTGTATGGTTTTGATATTTCTTCTGACATTTCTTGTAAAAGGTTCCGATTTATAATATATGTAGAAATTTTCTCCAAGTCAAAAAATGGAGATAATTTATTTAATTCTGTTAAATCAATTATATGCAAGTCTTTATTCGTTTGAAAAGTTGCAATACTCACATAATCATACTTTGTCGCTCTGACTTCTAATATAGCTGTATCTATAGAGTTGGCTAGATATAAGCATCTAATTCCTTCTGGATTAATCCTCCCACTTTTGCTATATTCAAATGGAGGGCTTCCCATTTCTCCAATTTTGAATCCTTTTTTATCAAAACAAATTCTAGCTCTATTAAACTCCATATTTTTATGAATTACTCTTTTCAATTGTGCTATAAAATAAGATAAAGTGTCTAAATTTAATATTTCAGAATGAAACCTATTTTCTCTTATTACTTCTTGAACAAAGTCTTTCCATTTAGCATTTTTTAGAACGGCTTGTTCTTCAATATTATCCAAGTGTAACTCATATTTTACTTTTATCTTCTTTTCATCGTGAAGAAGATTTAACAAAAACTTATTAATGAGACCCCCTTTAAATTGGTCATTAAATATTGTATATTCTGTTTTTAAAATTTTGTTCATTAATTTTCCAGTTTCATTCGGATAATAAGTATCAAACAATGCTTCAAAATATGATTTTAATGTTTCATTTTCTAAAGAAAGAATAGATATATCTTTAGTTTTACAAAAGTCACAATTCCCAATGGATTCGTTATCTAGGATAAGCTCTCTTATTTTAGAATCTTTAAAGCAATTTAAACAACAATTCATAGTTTGTCACTTTCCTTAAAAAAATTATCTATTAATTCTAAGTGATGAGCTAAAGAAAGCTTTTTAACACTTCCTAATCCCGGATACCCCCCACTTGTGAAATAATCTTGAAAAATTTTAAGAGAACTTGTCAATTGTATTTGATGAAAAGAACACAGTTTTTGTACGGCTTCATAAAATTTTCCAGCTGGATCTTTCACATCAAAATTAGAGTCTGAAACAAAATGATGAATTCGCAATGATTTGTCCTCATCAAAATATAAAAGATGTATCGCTACAGCATATGGGGCAAAACCTCCCTCTCTAAATTTCTCTCCAAGAACAGAGTAATCACTAAATCCAACATACCCTTCTTGCTTATAAAATAAATGATCGTCAGAGAAAAACTCATCTTCTTCTAAGGAATAATCTGAGTTTCTTACTTTGTCTATAAATCTATCTTCTAATAAAACTAAATTTTCAGATTGTCCTAGCTTTCTTCTATATCTAGAATCCCCTGAAATTAATGTATATGCTGGTTTATGTTCCTTAAAAATTGTTTTGTATTCATCTAGTGTATCTATATTTTTACAAATAATCATTATTTCATTGTAGTTTTGGATTTTCATTTTCTCCAATGAAGCCAGCAAATTTTTTTCCAAAAGAAAAGCTTTTACAATGAATTTATTCGACAATAGTTCTAAAAACTCCAAATATTCCTCTTTTTTATTTTGATGTTCTACAATAGAGAAAATAGGAGAATTACATATGACAAAAATTTCTTTTTCATGTTCTTTAAAACTTTTTAATGTAGATAAGAATGTAGAGGATAACTTTACTGGTTCTATTATCGGGCGAATTTTTTCAGAAAGCTGCCCTTTGCTCACTAGTTCTCGAAGTGTTAATAATTCATATTGCCTTCCTCTAAGATACGGAAAATACATAAAACTACTTACCCCCTATATTCTTGATTTAAAAAATTCATTAATTTTTTATATTCATACGCTGATGGATTATAAAAATATACCAAAGATTTTAGTTCATAAGGAACAAAATCAAATTGTTTTTTCAAAATTATGTTACGTTTTTTTAATTCTTTTATCGCTGCATTATAGAAATCCAATATTGGAATATTTTGAATCATCTCAAAGCAGTTTTTATAATAAAAAACGGGTGAGACATTAGGTAAATATCCATAAAATTTTAAAATAATATTTTCAAACTCTTTCTTTCGTAAATATTTAAATATTACTAAGTGACTCAATTGTTCATCATATTTTAAAGCTTTCTTTCGTAAGCTTAAATAATTAGTCTTATCTGTTAGAACATAAATTCCTACATTTGTATCTTTTAGGAGTTCATTAAGTTTTATGTAATTCTTTTCACAAGTAACCACATATACATAATTAAAACCTTTATAATAATTACATATCTGAGTATCTAGGCGTTCAAAATTATCTAATTCAGTTTTTATTTCATAAACAACAGCTTTCCCATTAATTAATAATAAATCTACTTTAGACTCTGAAACTAATAATTGAGTTAAAGCAGTTGTTGTATTTAAACTATGCCTTCCTAAAAGATGTTTGTTAAATATTGTATTTTGATAGAAATATTCATTTCTATAATTATGTTTCATAAAATTATAAATCTTTTGAAGTAGAGTAATATTTTTCTGATTTGTATCTAGTAAATTATACTGAACAAGAATTTCTTTATATACTTTCAAGTTATCTTTTTGTAATAGTTTTTGTAAAATATTACGAGTAAATAATCTATTTAATATAAAATTATTTCTGTTCATATCCTATTCCTCTCAATTAAGTATCTTTACAGAGATCTTTTTACTAAAAAATGCAATTCCTAGTTTTAAAATCTTAGTAATTCCTTTTGCTTTCATCGTGGTATCATATCGTTTTTTTTCAATTTGCAATAAAGCTTCTTTTGCCTTTTTTTCCAATTCCTCTTCGGACTTTGCCACTTTAAGTTCCAGAATAAATCCTGGTTTAGTCTTATCTCTTGGCTCTAAACTAATGTCATATCTTCCGTAACCACTTTCTAGGTTAGAATGGATTTCATACTCTTTTGATATGGATAATATCATTCCTAAAACCAAATTATGATAATATTTTTCCTCTTGCCCGACATCATGATAACTAACATTGGTAAGCAAAATTTCTTGTAATTTCTTCTCAAATATTTTTACATTTCCTTGCTTTAAGGCAGAAATCATATCCCGGAAATAGTCTACTCCTCCTAAGAAACGATTTAGGAAACTTTTTTCAAAGAAATTATAAATTTCATGATTTGGAATTTTTAATAAATAACGAGAATCACCTAAAGCTTTTTTTACCTTTAAATATCCGCTATATACCAATAGTTGCCATATTTCTTGTGGGTTTGTCATATCTTGAAAATTAAAGGAATTATCCAAAGTTTTTTGAATTTCCTTTCCTTGAAATACATCCTGTAATTCTTCAAAAATATTCATATTTGCTTTTTCTAATAAATCATATACTAAAAAATTATTAGAAGTGTTAATCCAATAAGCATCTAATTTTTGATTGGAAATATAATTGATAATCGACCATGGATTATAAATTTCCGTATTTCCAAATTGATATCCATCATACCATTCTTTCACTTCTTGGATATTGTATTCCATATGATAGTACTTTAAAGCCTGTTCCACCTCTTCTTCCGTAAGTCCGAAATAAGAGGAATATTTTTCATCTAAGATACTATACACGGTTAAATTATTCAAGCCTGAAAAAATTCCTTCTTTTGCCACTCGTAAAATGCCCGTCATGATTCCTATTTGTAAATATTCATTATCTTTTAAAGCGGCACTGTAGAATGTTCTAAAAAAAGAAATGGCTTCTTCATAGTACCCATTCTCATAAGCAAATATGATTGGAGTATCATATTCATCTAATAAAATGACAGTCTTAGTATTATAATATTGTGTCAAAATTTTAGAAAGAAATTTGATAGAATTTTGTAATTCTACAATATTTGCTTCTCCTAATAATAATTTTTTAAACTGAAGAGCATCAAAATTCTTTAAATTTTCTGCGAGAAAACTGAACTCATTAAAAAGAATGGAAATGGAATATTGAATACTGTGTAGCATTGTAGAGAAAGAGTCCGCTTTCATATCTTTGAAAGAAAGATAAATCACAGGATATTTTCCTTGTTCTGCCATATAAGAAGAATTTTCTATTTCTAAGCCTTGAAATAACTTTCTATTTTCTTCTGTATTTTGAATATCCCAAAAATATTGTAACATCGACATATTTAAAGTTTTCCCAAAACGACGGGGTCTTGTGAATAGAATTGTTTTTCCAATTTCTTGTTGCAATTCTTCTATGAAAGCAGTTTTATCTACATAATAGTAATTTTTCTCTCTCAATACTTTAAAATCACTGATACCATTGGGTAAGCCTTTTGTTTGTTTCAAAGAAAACACCTCTCTTTCTTTTTCTTTCTATTATATCATGTAGAAATGTAAATTACATCTTTTTATTAAAAAAATAAAAAGAAGCTCTAAGAACCTTTTTGAAAATTTCATATTTTGCTCTTTATTGATCCCATTTTACAAAGATTTTTTTACAGAATTGCAGTTCTTTTATTTTTTGTAAAAATCACCTATAGGTTGTTTTTATAATTTATTAAATTTGTTACTATAATAAAAAAGATTATTCACAAGGAGGAAAAATGGAGAAAGAATATAAGCATACTGTCAGTAAATTAGATAAATATATTACTGAAAGAATGATAATGTTTCGCAAAGATAATAGTATATCTGTATCTAAACTAGCAGATATTTTAAATGTAAGTGATAGTTTCATTAGGAATATAGAATCTTATAATAATCATTATAATTTATATCATTTATTCCTAATTATTTCTTATTTTTCAGATAAAATTTCCTTAACCAGTTTTTTTCCTTCAAAAGAATCTTTTCAACAAGTGCATGGTTTTGAAAATTGTTCAGATTTTGAAGAATTAAAGCAAAAAATGATAGAAGAATTAAGAGAAAAAAAGGAGAGAGAAAAATGAAAAACAATTGTTTACAAGTCTTAGAAAAGAAATTTTTAGAAATTAAAAAAAAAGGATTTTGTTCCAGTACAAGATCTCATAATACAGGGATAGGGAAAACATTTGAAGATTTATTAGGGAAAAAAGAAGATAATTTACCAAATCCTGATTTTTACGATATTGAGATAAAAACACAAAGAGAAAATAGTTCTTCTTATGTAACTTTATTTACCAAAGCTCCAGACTATCCAAAAGGAGCAAATACTTATTTAAGAGAAACGTATGGAGAAAAAGATGAAAACCAAATGCTAACGCTACATACTTCTATTTTTATAAAAGAAAATTCTTTCAAAGATTTATACTGCTTTTCATTAAAAATAGACGAAATAGAAAAAAGGATTTATATTATTATTAAAGAAAAATCTTCAAATAAAACAGAAAAAAGTGTTTATTATTCTTTTGATACTATCCAAAAAAAATTAAATACCAAAATAAAAAAATTGGCTTATGTAGAGGCTGACTCTAGAATGAATAACGGGAAAGAAGAGTTTCATTATAAAAAAATGGTAGTTTATTTTAATCCTTCCTTATCTAAATTTTTAGAATTATTGACATTAGGAAAAATAATGATTGATATACGAATCGGTGTATATCATAATCCTAATAAAAAGAATTTTGGAAAAACTCATGATCATGGAACAGGGTTTAGAATCAAAGAAATAGATTTACCTGCTCTTTATGAAGAGAGTATTACAATTGAATAAAATACAAAAATAGAAGTAAATATAGAATTTAATTTACTTCTATTTTTTTTGCAAAATAACTATATATTCTTTTGTCATAGTATTCACTTTTTTTCCAAATTTTTCATTACTAGGAACTGTTTTGCTCGGAAGTCTTTTGTTGGGAATATTTCTAATAATTGTTTTTAAATGAACAAATCCTTCTTTTTCGAAGAAAAATCGAGTAATCTCATCAGTAGGTAACTCCATATCACATACTCGTCTATTTCCTACTACATAAGCTACAATTCCCTTTCTTTTGACAACTCTTGATATATTAGAAATAGATTTAAAATAGTCATCGTAAAAATTAGTAACTTCTAATGCTCTTTTCTTATCTATACTTTTAATAAGTTTTAAAATATCATCTAGTGGAGGATAATTAAAACTATGAAATTCTTCTGCCCTTTTGCCCCCCATAAGTTTACTGTCAATTTTTACTGCTTCTTTATATCCTAGCCATTCATTTGATAATCTTGAAAATTGTCCATATGCAACAGTTGTATGACTATCCCCATATGGAGGAGAAGTGATTATAATATCCACAGTATTTTCCGGTAAGATATTTTTTGGAATTACATCTGATGTATTAAAATCATATATTTTTACAGACACCTCTTTTAAATTAGAATTAATTTCCAAATATCCTCTTAAGTTGGTTTCTAATTTATCTAACATAATTTGAAAGGTATCTGGATTAAAAGAATGTCTTTTTTCTTCAGGAATTCTATATAATTTGAATTCCCCCTGTCTAGTCATAGAAACTTTTCGAATGGTTTCGCTAAATGCAGTGAGAAAAAAATCTTTTATATTGCTATCTTGTATATTAGATATAAAGCTTTTTATATATCCTAAATCCTGTTTATTACGTTGCTTAAACCAAGTATCTATAATTGAAAAATTTGGAATATCCGGTTCTATTTTTTTATAATTTTGACTTTCTAAAAATAATTTTTTAAATCTATCTATATTTTGTTTTAATTCTTCTATAGAAAGTACATTTGTCTTAGCACGGCTAATTAAACGAGCCAAAGGATTTAAATCGGTTCCAATTGCGTGAATGCCTTTTAATTTGGCTTCTACTAAAGAGGTTCCAGATCCTACATAAGGATCAAATAATAGCTTCGTATTTTTGTCTGTAAATTCTTCCAGTAAATTTCTAACAATTTGAGGAATCATCATAGCGGGATATGTGTGATATCCATGTGTATATTCTTTTGTATTTTCTCCTATAAAATCCCATTTTAAATCTTGATATTTCAATGATAATTCACCTTTTCTTCTTTTTTCTTTCTATTATACCATGTAAAAAAAGAAAAGCTATCTTTAATCTTAGAAAAAATAGCTTGACTTTCCTGAAATTTAGTACTGAATATTTAGTGTTTTTTATATTAAAAATATAATTTTATTACATTTAGCATATACTTCATAAATGAAGTATATGCTAAAAAATTGAACTTGTCAAGTCTTTTTATAAGTTTGGAGAA
>QWCD01027784.1_pt1 | contig 26555 bp, 20 predicted proteins | sample 1972461 | NCBI WGS metagenome assembly QWCD01 (sample SAMN09866717, study PRJNA288562) | Human vaginal metagenome isolate term4_vaginal, whole genome shotgun... | isolation source: vagina | host: Homo sapiens | place: USA: California | reverse complement strand
CTGCAATCAAGCCGCTTCTAACGGCATTAGTAGCGAGCGCAATGTAGTTTACGCGGCTTCGAGCGTTGTCGTAGATTGTAGCGCAATCGCCAATAGCGTACACGTCTGGGTCGGAAGTTTGCTGCTTCTTGTCAACTAGGAAAGCGCCATTTTCGTATTGCTTCAAATGATCTTTTCCAAGAGCAACATTTGGGTGGAATCCAATAGCGCAAATCACCATGTCGGCATCGTAAGTGCCCTTGCTTGTTTTAACAGCCTTAACTTCAGTATCTCCAACAATCTCTTCAACAGCTTGACCAAGCTCAAAGTGAATGCCCTTATCTTCCATAATTCTCTTCAAATTATCGGAAAACTCTGGGTCAAAGTAGCCGTTAAGAATATGGTCTTCCATGTCAATGAGAGTCACGTTTTTGTTCAAACGCTTAAAAGCTTCCGCAAGTTCCACGCCAATGTAGCCGCCGCCAAGAACCACAACGTTATTAAAATCGCGCTCTTGAAGCTTAGCAATAACAGTTTGCGCATTTTGGAAAAGCTTTACCATTTGCACGTTTTCCAAATCAATGCCCTTAATGCGTGGCTTGTTTGGAAGGCTGCCAGTAGCTAGAACGAGTTTATCGTAAGAATCGTGAATAACAGATCCGTCTTTAAGCTCTACAGTAACTTCTTTCTTTGCGTAATCAATGTCTAGAACTTTGCTTTCAAGATTTACTTTTGCGCCCTTTTTAACGAAATCTTCTGGCTTCTGGTAGAACAGTCCATCGCTGCTTTGAATCTGCTTTCCAATCCACAAAGCCATACCGCAGCCAAGGAAGGAAATGTTGCTATTCTGATCGTAAATTGTAAGATCGTTTCCTGGGTAGCTCAAAATGGTGTTAGCGCAGGCAGTGCCAGCATGATTTGCGCCAATCTGAATAATCTTGGTCATCGGTAATCTCTTTTCGTCGTTGATGTTATTGTTTAATTTTCATATGCGTGCTGTTAACCACATTGTTTGTTAGTTACACGCTGGTACTAAATCTTATTACATTGATACGAGTCTTGCTAATTTTGATTCTAGGTGTGTTGTGGTCCTATGCTCGTTCAAGCACGCGCTCAATAGCGTTGTTTTGCGAAAGAAGATAAACGCAATACTGGTTCATGCTTATGCCTTCGGCTTGAGATTGCTCAGACAATTGTCTGTGTAATTCTTTAGGAAGACGCAATTTGAATTGCCCAGAATAATTATTTATCTCATGGTAAGACGGCTCTTTTATGTTTACTTTGCTTTGAAGTGCGGCTTCCAGCCAAGCCTTTTTAGCATCCTGCGCATTTGCTGCTGCTTCTTGTTCGGATTCTCCAGAACTCATGCACCCTGGCAAATCAGGGTAGTAGGACACAAATCCGCCTTCATCTGGATCTTTTACAATCTCCAGCTTGTATGGGAGTGACATGTAGTAGCTAAGCGTTTTATTCGTAAGTGTTTTCACCATATTTGATTTTCCTCTTTTATTTCTTCGTCTTCTGCTTCTACTACAGATTTCACCATTTCTACGTATATCTTTTTGATTGGTTCATGCTTAGGAATTGTAATTGGGTTGGCGTGATTTTTGCGAAAAGTATAATGACTGCTTCCGCTTCTTGGATTGCACATTTCATATCCGTAGGCTTCTAGCACTTTTTTCAATTCCTCAAATCTCATATCTTTAGATAAGCTAAGTATTCGCTTAAGTAATTTGTCCCATTGCGACATTTCACCCCCAGTTAATAGCGTGTTTTTGGTGTTTATAAAATTATAAGTGGTGTTACATATGGTGTCAATGTATTCGGTTTGCTGCATAGAAATTATGCAAATCATGATTTGGAGTGAAATATAAGAAACGATGCAAATTTAAACTAACTTTTGTTCGTACAAATATGGAAAGTCGTAAATTTATTTTATTAACAGAAATCTATGAACAGAAATTTATAAGACTATTTTATTAAAAGAGTTATTGTAATTTGTTGCCACGTAATTGGTAGGAGTAAATCCTCAATAGTTTTAGATATTTATCCATGTGGCTATATTATTGTGATTATGGCTGATTTTTCTCATATTCTTGCAACGCGTCCAGATTTTGATGAGTCTGATCGCGAATGGCTGCATCACCTTGTAGCAGACTGGCAGGTAATAGCAGACTTAAGTTTTGCAGACTTGCTTTTGATTATTCAAAACGGCAATGGTGATTACGTTGTAGCAGAACAATGTCGTCCGTCTACAGCAATTACACTTAGAACTGAAGATTTACTAGGTGTAAAACTAGACGAATCAATGCATCAAGAATTAAATGCAGCAATGAGTAAAGAAACAAGCTTCCACTCTTCTGTATTAAGAACTGTTGGAAGAGCAACAGTTTGTAATGTTTACGCCCCAGTGCGTCATAATGGCAAGACGCTAGGTCTTGTTCTTAGAGAAACAAATCTTGCTACAAGAGAATCAAACGGTAGGTATGAGACCGAAAGCATTAATGCTGGCAAAACTCTGTTTGACATGATTTCGCGAGAGCAATTTCCATACCACGATTCAATGCTAAATCAGCGCCACAATGCTAGAGTTGCAGATGGTTTTATTATTTTAGAAGAAAGCGGAGTTGTGCGCTATGCTTCTCCTAACGCAATTAGCTGTTTCCGTAGATTAGGCGGATTAGACACTATGCAAGGCGAGTTTCTATGCGAGTTTGGAGCAAGATTGTTGCACACAAACGATGTTGTTCCTGAAAGTTTGCCTCTTGTACTAAGCGGTAAAGCGGATGTTGATTGCGAACTAGAAGTTAATAATTCTGTTGTTTCTATGCGCTCGCTTCCATTGTATGGTCCAAATGATCGAACGGGTGCAGTTGTTCTTTGTCGTGATGTTACAGAGGTTCTCCGTAGGGAAAAAGAGCTTCAAACTAAGAATGCTACTATTTCTGAAATTCATCATCGTGTTAAGAATAATCTTCAAGCTGTTTCTGCTTTGCTTCGTCTTCAAGCTAGAAAAACTAAGTCTGCAGAAGTACGTAAAGAATTAGAAGAAGCACAAAGACGCGTTCAGACGATTGCTCTTGTCCACGAAGGTTTAAGTCAAACAGCTGATGAGGTTGTTGATTTTGATAAGGTTATTTCTAGTTTGCTTAAAATGTCTATTGAGCTTGCTTCGCAAAATCAGAATATTACGATAGATTTTTGTGGCAAGTTTGGCATGTTGGCAGCACAAGATGCAACTCCTCTTTCTCTTGTTTTAACAGAACTTGTGACTAACGCAGTAGAGCATGGTTTTGAGGGAGTTAGTGAAGGACATATTAAGATTTCTGTTGGTAGAGGTGGGGATAATTTGAGTATCGTCGTCGAAGATGATGGAGAGGGTATTGAAAGTGAGTCTTTGCACGGTATGGCTAAGTCTTCTGGATCTGGGTTAGGCACTCAGTTAATCAATACTTTTGTTACTAACGACTTTGGCGGAACAGTTAAATGGGAGCAACGTAGAGAAGGTGGAACTCGTGTTCTTCTCGACATTAAGCTACGAGTTCCAGGAGTGGAGTAGATGTAGATTACAGTTCTGCATTTTGGTTTCTTCTTGCACGTATAGCCCTGCGTTTTAGTGATCGTCGTTCATCTTCACTAAGACCACCCCATACGCCGTAATCTTGGCTTGTTTCAAGCGCGCATCTTAGGCAATTGTCTGCAACGTTACAAGTTCTGCACACTGCTTTGGCTTCCTCAACCTGCTGATTAGATGCACTGTTACTTCCTACTGGGAAGAAAAGCTCAGGATCTTTGTCTCTGCATGCTGCTTTTGAACGCCAATCAAATGCGCTGCTCATAAATAAATATCCCCTCTAAAAAACGTAGCTTACGCTGGTTAAAACTATTATTAAACTTTGTTTTTAAAAACTATCCGCACTCAAGGAAACCATGAATATAACTTTTTTTCAAGACTTTTTTAAGAATTTTTTATTTTTTTAATTTTTTGAATAATTTAAAATATTTTTTATGTAAAGCCTTATGTAAAACTTAAAATCTGTAATAGATTAGCACTTCCAGGAATTACCATTACGCATCTTCCTGGAGTTTGATAATCATCTACATTAAGAGTTTTTAGCAAGTCTGATGGTATTCCGAGCATTGTATCTGTTCCAGCATCTCCTGTTGGGAATATTATTCTTACTGGTGCTTGTTCTGGTATGCGAATATGCCTTGCGTTTTGTGCGCAGAAAATTACAGTTATTTTTGGATTGACTAGTTTACTTTGAAATTCTTGAGACTTTGTGTCGCTACTAAAAGGTTCTAGCAGTGAGTCTGCATTGTCTAAAATATAAATATTTTGCGAATTGTTGTATGTGTTTCTTGATTTTATAGCTTTAGAAATTACGTTTATAAGATTAGTTTTTCCTCTCTTATTTCCTCCAATAATTGCGATATTTCCCAGATTTGTAGGTAGAATTGCCTCGCTTAAATTAATGCCATCGTCTTTTAAGCCTATTAACAATCCATCTTCTTTACTTAAGTCATAGCTAAAGTCAGAATTAAACCTAGAAGATTTATTGTTGCAAAAAGTATTATTGCAATAATTTTTGATTGTTGAATAACCTAAATATCTTGGTAATGGAGCACTGAATAGTTGTTTAGGTTGATTATAGTAGTAGAATTTTCCAGCTAATTTTATTGCTTGTATAAGAGAATCTTTGTTTCTGCTTTGTGAGCATTGTAATGCTATTATTCCATCTCCAGTGTTGCAGTATGCTGCTCCAGGATTGTTTGGATTTATGCTCGCTGCACAAGATGATCCTAATAATTCATGAGATTGCATTGCATCTCTAACTCTTAAACATATGTTTATAGACATATTTGCTTTCATGTCTGCATTTACTTGTGCCATTGGATTCTGTGTGCATGCTATAAGGTGCATTCCTAAGGATCTTCCAACTGATGCTATTCGTATAAGACGATTCATGTAGTCTGGCAATTGATTTTTTAATGCGTGAAATTCGTCTATAACAATAGCCAGTGAAGGCTGGTATGGTTTTACTTGATTAATATCATGGCATCCTTGGCATGCTACTAATCTTTCTCTTCTATCTAATTCTTTTTCTAAGCCTTTAAGTGCTCTTACTGCATGTTGAAGGTTTAGATCTCCTACATTCCCAATGCTGTGTGGGAGTGTGGAAAGAGCGTCAAATGTGGCTCCACCCTTAAAATCCATAAAAACAAATTGCAAAGATTTGGGGGAGTAGTTGAATGCTAAGGCCAAACACCATGATGTTAGTAACACAGATTTTCCTGAGCCTGTTGTACCTGCTACAAGAGCGTGTGGTCCGTTTCTAATAAGGTCTAAACAAAAATATCCGTTTTCGCTTATACCGATTGGTGCTACGAGTTTTTTATTTGACTCATTGGAAGATTTTAGCCAAGAGTAAACAACATTTTTCCATGGAGGAGTAGCGCTATTTACTATATTTTTAGAATTACTTATGTTGCTTATTTGATTCGCATTATTTATCAGTATTGCTTCTAAATTTATTGGAACAAGCGTATTTGGAACACCTTGAACATGCTGGCGACTTAGCCTTTTAGAAAATTGTGTTTCAACATGTTTTTTAATATTATTTTCGTTTTTGTTATCACTTTTCTTATTCACATTGTATTGAATAATTTGTGGTATTAAGCACGCAATATACATCATTATGCTTGGTGCAACCATTGCTAGCATCATCCAACTTTTTTGCAAGCACGCCATTATTGCTAGAGCAATATTGGCAAAAATTGGCACAATATTAGCGATAATCTGCATCCAAAACATTGATTTTGAGGATGCGTTTTTATTATAGATTGCGTTGTTTTCATAGTTTCCGTAGTTTTTACATTCCTTATATTCCATAGCGCAATCATGCATGAGTTTTTACAGTTTGTGCAAGGAAAATACAGCAGTGTGGTTAAAGGTTTAAATACGATAAAACTTTTGTGTTAATCGTGTTAATCGTATTCGTATTATTGTTGATTCATTAATTCTGCAAGTGTTCCTACGCTTCCAGGAGCATGTGTTCCTGCAGATAACTGGTTGAATAATTCAATGTTCTTGGCGTCGTCTAACAATACTGATGATCCGACTCCGTAAACCTCATAATCAGGGTTTGTCCAATAAACTGTTCCCGTTACACCATCTTTTCCTGTAGCTTCTTTAAACGCAAGCCCCATGTTTAGTAGTGTTCCAGGATTTGTGTTTTCGTCTAACATTGCTGAATCGAGAGATGCTTTTGCAAATCCTTTTACGGTCCCAAAATTTGTAAGTGTGCTGCTAGATAATGCTTTTTTCATTATTGCGCTTATCACCATGCGTTGTCTTGCTGCTCTACCAAAGTCGGATTGTGGATCCGCGTATCTCATTCTGGAAAAAGCTAGCGCAACTGTTCCGTCTACGCTATGGCATCCAGCTGTCCAATTAAGACCACTGTATGCATCATTTACAGTACGGTTATAGCATAAATCTATTCCGCCCAAAGAATTTACAACTTTTGTAAGTCCTTCGAATTTTATTTCTGCTACATGATCTATTTTGTGACCAGTTATTTTTTCGACTGTTTTTGTTAAGGCTCGTTTTCCAATATCTTGCGCAACAGTGTTTATTTTCATTTGCTGACCATTTATTGAAACAAGCGAATCTCTTGGAATTGATATCAAAGAGCTGTGTCCGCTTACAGGTTTTGTTAGTACAAGAATAGTGTCTGTTCTAAAGCCTGTTATCTCTTTAGCCTCTTCGCCTTCTCTCTGGTCTGATCCTAGAATAAGCCATGTTGTTTCTTGAGTGTCTTCTGTATTAGTCAACCATGGTTCGCGTTTTATTTGTGAATCAACCCAGTTCCAAGATAACGCTCCACACACTCCTACAATAATTAAGAGCGTTACTAACAATAAAGTTAAATATTTTAAGAAATGATGTTTTTTTCTATAACCTATAGGGTTATTAGCAGGATTATCAATTGATTCTACATCGTCTGGTTTTTCAAAGATTTTATTAGACGTTCCTATATAAGACTCAGGTGAAATCATATACGATTCGGAATTTGAATATGCTGTGCTAATCGGTTGCACATTAATTGATGGTGTTATATTCGATATTTTTGGATGACTTGTGTTGCCGTTTTTGCGCGATGTTGGTGCAAAAGATGGTGCTTTTTGATTGATTTGTGAGTTTTGATTTTCTATTTCTTTAAATTTGTGATTCTGTTTAGGAGGAAAACTCGGTATTGCATTTCCATTATTTGCGCTTGTATTGTGTGAGTAAGAGCCATTCTTATTTTTTCTACGATTAGATGGTGCAAAACTAGGAGGATTATTCTGATTCCCTGAAGCGTCTTCTGGACGTTGCTGGCTCATTTATCCTCCTGTAGCATAACTCGTATGTGTTTGCTAATTAATAATTTCTAATCGTATTAACTCAATGCAATAACTAACAATGGCATTATAAAGCATTGTGGTTATAAAGTAGTGTCGAAAATATATTTTCTATCTTTCTTATTATTTCCCTTTTGGAACTGCGCAAATAGTGTTATTTAAGTATTTATCTGCAATACCCATGTAATGCCCAGTATTTGGATCTCTTATTGTTCCATCATTTGGATCCACTATGCCTCCACTATTTGGGTCTATTAGTCTGCCTAATTCGTCTTTAGCTAATCCAGTTTTTGGATTAATAGCGCTAAGTTTTCCTGCTGGTCCGCTATTTGTAGAATCGTAGGAACCTGTACCGTTCGTATTATCCGAATCGTCATTTGAGACATTGGAATCTTTAGAAGTTGATTTTTTATCTTCTTTAGAATTTTTCTTTGTAGATTTTTCAGACTTACTTTGCTTAGAGGCAAGATGCTTAGTAAGTGGTTTATTTTCTCTCATCAATTCCCAAACGTCTTCTGCACTGTCGTCAAGAATAACACGATTCTCGTCAGCTGGATCAGCTGTAATCGGTATTGTTTGTGCATAAATATTAGAAGTATTTAACTTGTGAAGGCTTGTTGCTAATCCAACCAGTGTCGCAGGATTTGCTAATCCTTCGCTTATATTAAGCGATTTTAGAGCAGATTTTGCAAGCTGATATAGCTGACCAGATTGTGTGAACAAGTTTTTAGACAATGCTTGATGAATAAGCTGTTTTAGTAGATATTGTTGACGCGTAGTTCGCATAATATCTGAGCCGTCGCTTGCAGTATCATGCCTCATTCTTGCATACTGTGTTGCTTGAACACCATCTAAATGCTGTAATCCGTGCTTTAAATTAACTCCAGTGTAGTAATCCTTAGTATCTACTGGAATACACAAATTTACGCCGCCTATTGCGTTAATCATGTCGCTTAGACCACTAAAGTCCGCAACAATGAAATTAGTTATATCTAATCCAGTAATTTCATTTACTGTTGCAAGAGTGCACGATGCTGCCGACGCTAAATCGCCGCCTTTAGCGTACCCAAGAGCAAAAATAGAATTAAACATCACTTTGCGCCTGGAAGGAATTTTTCCATTAGTCGTATTGCATGATGCTGCTTTAACCATTGAGTCTCTTGGAATAGAAACAATATTTATATAAGATCTGTCTGCGCTGATTTGAACAATCATCGCCGTATCTGATTGATGATTTTCATCTTCGCCACCACCCTGAAAAGCACGGTTTCTGCCTTCTCGAGTATCTTGACCAAGAACAAGAATGTTGATTGTTTTACCAGCGTTAGGGTCTACTGCTTGAACTTTTTTGCCATCTTTTGTAATCATGTTAACAACACGAGATTGTATTGTAGACGAAAAATCAAGCCAAACAGCTGCTATGATTGTAGAAAAGAAGGCTAGAATGGCAACAATAACAATAGAAATTAATTTACGAGAATTATCTAAAATATGATTGCTTAAGCTATGATGTGGAGCTGAGGAGTCCCAATAGTTAGTTTGGTACCGGCGGTCTTGTTCATAGCGAGAGGCTGCCATGCTTCCTTCTTTCGTAAACACACATATAAGCCACTATTATAGTGCATTCTATTGAGAATTATCTAAACATGCATAATACATACCCCTTGCGTACACTATTATGTATGGATTCATTAACCGCTGAGACTGATACGTTTGAAAATAATGTTTTACACGTTTTTTCAGCTTTAAATCGCAAGCAACCGCGTGAAGTTGATTCGTCGATTATTTCAATAATGAGTGTTGAGAGAGATACGCGGTTTTATGAAGACACTTTGCAAGCTTTAATCAATCAAACTGTTCTTCCAGGAACTATTGTTGTAGCTGATTGTGCTAATAGAGTAGAAAAAGAATCTGTAACATCTTTTAATGTTCAAATAGAACCAACGACATTATCTGGTCTAATTTCTAGCGCAGATTTTGTTAGTAATTATGGTGGTGATTTTTCTAACAACAATCAGGGTTATATACAGGAATCTTACGCAAAGATAAAGGTTATTGTTCTACCTATTAAATCTGCAAAATCTTTTGGCGATGCGGTAGAAAAATCTTTGAGAAAACTTTTACCATTGCAAGGCATTAAATCCTTGTGGCTTCTTCACGACGATTCAAAACCTTGCGATAACAAGTGTCTTGAGGCTTTAAGAGAAACATGGAGAAATACGCCAACAGCTTGTATTCTAGGTGCAAAACAAGTGGATTGGCAGGGTAAGATTTTGCACAATGTTGGCATGTATGCATGGAAACATAGAGTGCATTCTCTTACTGTAGAAGGTGAACCAGATCAGGAGCAGTATGATTTTCGTGGAGATGTTTATTCTGTTTCTTTGGCTGGTGCTCTTGTTTCTCTTAGCGCATGGCAAACGATGCGAGGGACTCAACCTTGGTTAACAACGTTTGAAGAGTCTAACGATTTTTGTAGGCGAGTTATTTTAAGCGGTGGGCGAGTAGTTGTTGTGCCAAAAGCTCGCATAGCGCATAGAAGAGCGCGTTTTGATGGAATCCGCACTCGAAGTGGAGAAGAAAGACCTGTTGAAAAATCTAGTATTTGCTACGGTTCTGCATATTCGATTATGGCAAAACAAAGATATTTGTACACGGATATTCGTGTGATTATGTGGCCAATTGTTTGGTTGTGTAGCCTGCCTATGTCATTAATTCGCGCCTTGCAGTCTTTGTTTGCTAAGCAACCATATGTGGCATTCATGCACCTTATACTCCCGTGGATAGCATTAGCGCAATTTCCTAGAGCTATTTTTGCTAGAAGAAGAGTATCTAGAGTGGCGAAAGTGTCTTTGAAGAGGCTTTCGTCCCTTATAGCAAGTCGTAGCCAAATTACACGTTGGAAAGACAAGACTGTTGCTTTTAAAACTCAAAAAAAGGGAGTTATTTTAAGTCCGCTTGCAAGACGACATTTGCATAAGCGAATTTTACTTCGTTGGAGTGCTGCTATTTTTGCTTCTTTGCTTGTGTTTGCGGCTGTTATGCTTCTTTATGGTGCTCCTATTAGTAAGATTTTTTCTGGATCCTCGCTTTATTCAAGCCAATTGCTTCCAACTGGCTCTAGTTTTAATCAACTTTTTAATTCTGCAATCGGATCTTATATTCCAGATGATGGTTTTGCCTCTGCAATACCTCCATCTCCTCTTCTTATTATTTGGATGCTCGCCTCTATTGTGTTTGGTGGCAATACAATCGCTGCAGTAAGTGTTATTTTCTTCCTTGCAGCTCCAGCAATGTTGTTAAGTTTTTGGGCGCTTGCAGGAGTATTTACTCGTTCCGATATTGTAAGAGTTTGTTCTGGTATTTGTTGGACAATGATTGCAATGGCATTTGGCATATTCGCTAGAGGCGACTTACCAATGCTTCTAACAATGGTGTTTTTGCCAGCAGCATTTGCGTTTGCTTTCCACGCTGTAGGAATGTATGTTACAGAAGATCCAGTGCTTCCTGTTCCATCTATACAATGTGCTGCATGCGCATCGTTATGCTTTATGATTCCTCTTGCAGCTTGCCCTCAGCTTATCCTACCTATGATTGTTATTTTCGTAGCATCATTGATAATGGTTCGTTCACATCGTTTTATGCTAGCGCTTATGCCTATACCTTCTGTGTTGGTTCTTCTTCCAACTCTAGGTAGTGTAGTTCGCTATTTTGAATCTGGAATGTGGCGTCAGCTTTTTGCGACTATGGCTGTTCCATCGCAAAAAATCAATGGTGCTCCTAGAGTTGTCAACTATTTAGATGTTTTACTTAGAGCTTTCAATATTGATTTGAATCATTTTTCTTCTCAATCTTTGCCTATTATGCAGCTTCGCGGAATCATAATGATTGTGTTTGCTGTTCTCGCTTTGTTAATGGCTTTAGCTTCTCTTGCTCTTCCATTTGCTTTAAGAACTTCTAGAATGATGTGGGTTGTGATAGTAAGTGGTATGGCTCTTTCATTAGTTGCATCTCGAGTCGTTATCGCAGCGGATTTTGATGGTCCTATATCTTCTAGCGTTCTTCCAGGCGTATGTTTAAGCGCGCTTGGTGTGCTTGCTTGCATGTGCATGGTTGCTGGTAAGGCTGTTCATCGTTTTGAGCCTTTGCGAAGGTCTAATGTAAATATTGATAATAATCCAGACGATTATACGACGCGCGTTTCTAAGCGTGCTGCTATTAGGCGCTCTGCTAAAGTGATGCTCCGTAAGATTATTCATCTTGCTAGAGGAATTTTAGCTTTTGGTATTTTTGCTGTTGCTATTCTGCTCGGAGTATTTGCTGTAACAAGTGGTCCTTTAACTTCTGTTTATGCAAGTGATAACGGTTTACCAATGGTTGTTTCTGACTATTTAAGGAAGAATGACTCTAATCGAGTCCTTGCTATTAAAGCAATAAATAGTCGTGAGCTAGATATTTCACTTATGCGAACTGTTCGCGGTGATCTTATTGATCTATCTCCAGCATTACAAGTTCGAGATGTACTTTACGGGTATTCTCCTAGCAGAAACACATTATATTATGCAGCTTCTAAGCTTCTTTCTCATGCAGACGATGAGTCTATAGAAACTCTGAAACAGCTTGGAATAGGTGGAATTTATATTGTTAACGATTCCATAACTAAAACTAACTTATCTGCTAACAATTCCATCTTGTCTTCTGATAGTACTTCTAATAAGGAGGCTACAGAAAACCTGATTGCTAACGTTAATGCTTCCGATGGTACTCAACTTGTTGTTTCATCTGATCACGGAACATACTGCCGTTTTGATGTTGATAACAGTAAAAAATCTGTTTCAAAAACATCGATTTATAGCCATTCTCGTCCACTTTCATGGAGAATGCCTTGGTTTATTGTTTTTGCTTTAGTCCTATTATTGTATTGCTTAGTAGCGTTGCCGCGTTTTAATAATAGCAATTTAATAGAGCGTGTAGATGATTAGTTAGATGATTATGATTTATTAAACGAATAATATGTCAGGGAAGATTTAAATGAAGTCGAATAAGAATTCTAAAAATAGTCATCGCCATGCAGAAGAGTATGCTTCTGTTAATCTTTCTACTCGTTTTAGAAGATTCAAATTATTGTTATTGTCGCTTTTAAGTGCTGCAATACTAGTTTCTACTGCTGTTGTAATATCCTACACATCTCCGTTTAAACATATTATGGATGATCCTATTTATCCGAATGGAAGTGTGGAAAAACAAGTAAGTTCTACTAATTTTCAAACGGTTTGTCCGACTAGAGTATCTTTGCCAGATGTAGCAAATTATGGCGATAGCGAGTTTCAAGAATCCGAAGGTGATTTAAAGTCGGTTGCGCGATATGCGTCCTTTGGCAATGTTTATAAGTCCTCTATACATGGTTTAAAAGATTCTGGAAATTCTAAAGATTTAGTCAATAAATCTTTTACTAATGTTTCTAATTCAGATGATGATAGTAAAGCTTATTTTGCTGAAAATAATGTAGACAAAGATGCTCAAATTTTAGAAAGCAATTTTCTTAATGCACAGTCTGGTACTGGATCAGTTGCTTCTAGTGTATCTTGGGCAACAAATGGGGATTTAAAAGGTTTGTCTGCTACTTCTTGCGTATCTCCATCAATGCGACAAAACTTTATTATTCCGCAAATATCGGAAGGTGTGTCAATAAGATTAAATTCTATTAATCTTTCATCAAAACCAACTGTTGTGAGTGTTAAAGCGTGGTCAACAAGTAGATCAGGTGCTCAAATGAATCTATCTACTGGAAGTACTTTTACTGTTCCAGCGCATAGTGACTCTTCTTTTAACATTTCTGCCGCAGCCGAGAAAACTAATGGGCTGTATATTCAAGTTTCAAGTGACCAAGCACCAGTTTCATCTTTTGTTAAAGTCGTTCGCTCTCAAGGACTTGTTTCTAAGGGAGTGGATATTATTCAGCCAACAAGCTCAGCGTCTAAGGAACCTGTTTTACCCGGCATTACAGATGGAGATCAGGTCAAAGCTTATATTTGGTCTGATAAAAGTGGGAAACTCGATTTATATTGGCTGGATGATTTAGGAAAGAAAAGCATTAAGGAAGTAGATCTTAATGCAAGGCAAGTTCAGGTTGTTGATTTAGGAAATGCTCCTAAGGGAGTTGGCGCTATTTTTGCTCAAAGCACTGTCTCGACTTTTATTATGGCTTCTGTTGAAAGAAACGGTAAAGATGGTCAGAGTGATATTGCTTTTGTTAATGCTGTTAATCCTATGACTAATAGTGCTTTTGTATCTCCGCTTTCTGCAGATGAAACTTCGTTATATATTGCAAATGGTTTAGTGGATAATTCTCACGTAACCATAAATGCTTATGATTCTTATGGAATAAAGGTATCTTCTAAAGCGGTTGATATTAAACCTTATACTGTTTCAACAATATATGCAAAAGATATTAATCCTAAAGCAATTATGTTTACGCTTAAATCAAAGTCTGGCGTATCTTTTGCTTCTAGGATTCAAAATAATACGGTAAATAGCGCGGGACTTGCAGGAGTTGCTTGGATTCCTTCTAAATCACTTGATCCTAACAGAATAAGTGTTAAGGTTAGAGCAAATCCTGCTATTGTGAAGTAGTTTATTTAGTAAACTATTTTAATTATCTTTACAATCCCCAGTCTGGGTCTATTTCTTCTGGTCTTCTGCCATACAATTCTGCTAGTCGTTGGACCATCTCATCTCGAATGGCGTATTGTAATTCTGCGCGACTAGTAACATGTGTGCATAACGGCAGCCTGTACAATACGATTCTAGGTGGTATTCCTTTGGAAGCTGGAAATACTTGAGACATTATTCTTTTGTTGCTTTCCCAAAGTACTGGTTGAGATGGTGGAACGTCTTCTACAGCAAACTGCACGCCTTTTGTAAGATTAGACCATGCGCCATTAAGTCTTCGTATTTGACCAGCTACCATTGAGTCAAACATTCCGCTTGCTGTTCTGTACCGTGGTAGTCTTGTGCCAAACATTGGCATTCTCATTCCTCTGCCGTGTCGATTTTTATATCTTCGCTGTTCCCATATTAAAGACGTCATGCTTTAACTTTATTTGTATGCTAGGGCAATTTGACAAACTCATAGTGGAATAGATGGTGAAATAGATGGTGAAATAGATGGTGAAATGAGTGGTCTGCAAAACATGCAAGACACGTTGTAGTAAATATGTTAATAATATGGAATACTTGAATTGCAAGGTTTGTACAGGAGGCAAGTGTTGGAGTCTAATATTCATGAGTGGAATGAGCAAGGACTTTGTGAGTATCTTGTATCGTATTCGCTTATTGGTTTTGATTTAGACAATACTCTTGCTTGTTCAAAAAAGCCTATGACAAGTGGAATGCGTACAGTTTTTGGTGATTTGATAAATAGGTTGCCTATTGCTGTTATTACTGGCGGTGACTTGCGACTAGTTAAAAGTCAGATTTTAAATGTTTTACCTGCATATACAAGACTTGATAATCTACACATTATGCCGACTAATGGAGCAAGCTATTATCGCATTTCGGATGGGAGATTGTACTGCATTTACTCGCATAATATTTCTGACGATGATGCAAATCATGTTATTGAAGTAATTATATCTTGTGCTAAAAAAATGGGTTTGTGGAAGTGTGATTCAGATGAGAAACTTTGGGGGAGTCAGATAGAGAATCGTGGTACGCAAATCACTTTTTCAGCTTTAGGTCAACTCGCTCCTGTTGAATTTAAAAAACAGTGGGATCCTAGTGGAATTTTAAAAACTACTTTAGCTCAAGAAATTTCTAAAAATTTGCCTGATTTTTCTGTGCGTGCTGGTGGTTTTACTAGTGTCGATATTGTCAGCAAAGGCGATAATAAGGCTCAAGCTCTTAAGGCTCTTTCTTCCTATTGCCATATTCCTTTAAATAAGATGGCTTTTGTTGGAGATCGAATGTATGAAGGCGGTAATGATTACCCAACATCTTTAACTAGAGCTTTGGCTATTAGAGTAAAAGATCCTAGTGACACATTTAACTTGTGCATTGGAATGTTAAAACATCTTAATTCCTAGTGCGCTGATTTTTAGACAATTTTCTAATTCCATGAATATTTTCGAATTTTAAAATAGCCTTTAACCACATTGACTTAATTTTATTGCAATTACATTTTGTAATATTTATCGTCGATTTTATGCTTTTAAAAAATCTAACTCATAAAATAAATAGGCTTATTCTTAACATTTCTTGGACGAGTGTTTTTAAAACCATGGTTAATCTTATTCTTCCAGTTGGCTGCGCAGGATGTGATCTTCCTGATTGCGTTTTGTGCGATGATTGCGCGAGTATGTTTAAAGAATGGCATAAGGATCCTTTGATAAGCGTAATGTGTGGAAATATTTATTCGTGCTCAACTTATGTGGGTTTTGTAAGGAAATCTTTGTTGTGTTGGAAGGATCATAGTAATCAACTTCTCGATAAGCCTTTTTCATATTTGGTTTCTCAATTAATGATCAAAGTTATTAGTGATTATGAAAATAGCAGAAATAGTTATGAAAATAGTTATGAAAGTAATTGCGAAAATACCGATGAAAATATTATTGAAAATCTTATTATCGTACCAATTCCATCGTCTTCTAAATCACAAAGAAAACGCGGAAGAAAACACATGGATCCTATTGCTAAATACGTTTCTAAAAATCTTAAAGAATATGGTATTAATGCGCGGGTTGTAAAAGCAATCAAAATGGGCAAAATAAAAGTAAAATCAGTTCAAGTTAAAGGAAGTAGGGGACGATCTTTGCGAACCACAAAAGGGTTTTTAGTAGACACAAGAATAGTGCCAAAAGGATGCAAAGTAATACTTTTAGACGACATTATCACTACAGGATCTACGATGAAAAATTGTGTTGAAGCATTAAAAGATTGTGGTATAACAGTTTTCGCGTGTTTTGCTATAGCAGGAGTATGGTCAAAGGAAAGTGTTTTATACGGATTATAATAACTCGTTATTTGTTATACGTAAGCGGTAGTGTAATCTCAAAATTAGCTCCACGCTTATCATCAACAACTTTTACAGTACCGTTATGCAATTGTGCAGCCCATCTTGCAATAGACAAACCCAATCCTGTGCCACCAGACTCAGTTCCAATACCTTGGCTTCCCTTAACAAATTTTCGGAAAATATCAGCCCTATCCTCCTTAGGAATCTGGTTTCCAAAATTAATAACGTTACAAACTAGAGTATTCTTCTCATGATTCGATTTTGCTGTTATAAGAATCTTAGTATTGTCTGCAGAATGTTTAATAGAATTAGACACAACATTAGTAAACAATTGCGATAGGCGATTTTTGTCCCCAACAAGCGTAATATCATTTTCGACATTAAGACTTATATGATGATTATGCCCAGCATCCGCTATTTCTATAGGTTCGACAATACTGTTAAGAAAATCTTTAAAATCGAACTCTGTAATAACAAGACTTTCTGCGCCAGCTTCTACTCTAGACAAATCGAGTAGAAAAGTGATTAAATCAGCCAACTTGTGAATCTGATTTAGAATAGCCTCCATATTCGACGGTGTTGGCTCTACAACTCCATCAGCAAGATTTTCTACCATAGCTTGTAATGCACTAACAGGTGTTCTAAGCTCGTGGCTTACATTAGCTATAAGATCACGCCTCATGTTATCAGCGTGCTCTAGTTCTTCAGCCATTTCGTTAAAAGCTAGAGTTAATTTTCCAACCTCGTCTTTTCTATTCTCAATCTGAACTCGCACGGAATAATCGCCATCTGCCATTGCTTCGGAAGCATCTCGCATTTGTCTAAGCGGAGCAGTTAATCCTCTGGAAAATGCGTAAGTTATACCTAGCGCTACTGCTAGCGTTATAGGCATTGCAATCCATCCGCTTAACCCAACTTTTAGAAGAAACCAAGCCATTACAAATGCTATAGCTGTTGCAACAACAATAATCGCAGATAATTCACCTTTTAAAGACGCAAAAAACCCTATAAAACGATTAGGGTGCAAAGCAGATTGCAAAGTGACCTCAGAAAAAGAATCGACTTTACCCGCTTTATCAACAGAATTGTTATTGTTATTTTTATTATTTCTAGTTAAATATTTGGTCATAATCTTCATCAGGTGGCTCAAAAGCATAACCTATTCCATGTATTGTGCGAATCCAAGAAGAACCAATTTTATGTCTTAAAGATTTAACATGTGAATCAACAGTTCTAGTTCCAGAAGCATCTGGCCAATCCCAGACTTCTTCTAAAAGTGTTTCTCGTTTTAAAACATCATGAGGATGCTTTGCAAAAGTAGTCAATAAAGAAAATTCAGTAGGAGTAAAATGAATTTCTTTACCGTTAAGAGTAACAAGCCTCTGTCTAGGGTCAATAATCAAATCTCCAAACTTAAATAGAGCGTTATATTGCGCTCTATTTGCGATTAAAGTAGCTCTTTCAACTCTCCTCAAAATAGCAGCACATCTTGCGATAAGTTCTCTAGGAGAAAACGGTTTAGTAACATAATCGTCTGCTCCAGCGCTTAATCCAGCAAGTTTATCCGACTCAGCATCTCTAGCTGTAAGCATCAGCACAGGAATAGGGTATCTAGATACTATTCTGCGAGTCGCCTCAATGCCGTCCATAACAGGAAGCATGACGTCCATAATTATAAGATCAGGCTTTAAGGTTAAAGCAGCTTTAACAGCAGACACTCCATCAGAAACAACTCTAGCCTTCCAACCTCTGGCAACAATACGTTGCGCAATAGCTGTGGCTAAATCTGGCTCATCCTCTACAACAAGAATTGTTCGAGGAACACCTTTTTCTGATGGAGTGTCCAACATTTTAACCTAATTCAGATTCCTAACTTAAGTTATTAATTATCAACTAACTACTTGCTGACTGGCTTAAGGAATACAGCTCCAAGCGCTGGAACAGTAATCCTTGCAGAATATGGTCTTGAATGATACTCTTCGGCAGCGGCTGTGAATGTGCCATTGTGAATATCAGAACCACAATACTTAGCGTCGTCTGTTGTAAGAACTTCTTCCCATTGACCACCCTTAGGCAATGCCACTTGGTAATCTTGCCAAGCTTGACCAGAGAAGTTAACAACCACAACAATTTCTTCACCGTTATCACCAATACGAACGTAGCTTAAAGTATTGTGATCAGAATCGTCGCTAGTAAGCCACTGGAATCCGTCTGGCGTAAAGTCTTGGCTCCAGAATGCTCTAGAACTCTTATACAAAGCGTTAAGATCTGCTACCAACTTTTGTACACCTTGATGGAACGGCCATTGAAGCTCATGCCAATTAAGCGAATTGTTGAAGTTCCATTCGCAAGACTGACCAATTTCACCGCCCATAAACAGGAGGTTCTTTCCTGGGTGAGACCACTGATATGCCAAAAGCGCACGAAGGCCAGCAAATTGCTGCCACTCGTCTCCAGGCATCTTTCCAAGAAGAGATCCCTTGCCATACACAACTTCATCGTGGCTCAAAGGCAACACATAATGTTCGGAATATGCGTAAACCATAGAGAATGTGATTTCGTTGTGATGCCAACGGCGATTAATTGGCTCTTCCTTAAGGTATTGCAAAGTGTCGTGCATCCAGCCCATGTTCCACTTTAAGCCAAAGCCTAAGCCGCCCATGTCTGTAGGAGCAGTAACGCCTTGATATGCAGTGGACTCTTCTGCAATCATCATAATTCCAGGATTATTCTTGTATGCAGTAGCGTTTGCTTCCTTAATAAAGTCAATAGCCTCAAGGTTTTCGCGCCCACCATACATGTTTGGACGCCATTGGCCAGCTTCACGGCTGTAATCCAAGTAGAGCATAGAAGACACAGCGTCTACACGCAAAGCATCAACGTGATATTCGCTAAGCCAGAAGCAGGCGTTAGCAACCAAGAAGTTACGAACCTCGTGTCTGCCAAAGTTAAATATGTACGTTCCCCAATCTGGGTGCTCTCCGCGGAGTGGATCTGGGTCTTCGTAAAGCGCAGTGCCGTCGAATCTGCCCAAAGCAAAGTCATCCTTAGGGAAGTGTGCTGGAACCCAATCCATAATCACACCAATGCCAGCCTTGTGGAGCTTGTTTACTAAGTACTTAAAGTCGTCTGGGCTTCCAAGCCTGGAATCAACAGCGTAATAGCCAGTAACTTGATATCCCCAAGATCCCGAGAATGGATATTGTGTAAGAGGCATAAACTCAACGTGAGTAAATCCTTCTTGCTGAACGTAGTCAACCAAGTGATCTGCAAGCTCGCGATAATTGTCGTAATCGCGATTCCAGCTATTTGCTTGAACTTCGTAAATGCTAACAGGGCCATCGTGCGCATTCGTCTTTGCGCGATGCTCAAGCCATTCGCTATCGTGCCACTTAAAGTCGGAGTCAACAACAACAGAGCCAGTGTTAGGTGGAACTTCGTGCGAGCGCTCCATTGGGTCTGCCTTCATAATCCAGTTTCCAGCTTGAGTCATAATCTCAAACTTGTAAACCTCGCCTGCGCCTACTCCTGGAATAAAAAGCTCCCAAATGCCGCTAGAGCCAAGTGAACGCATTGCGTGACGGCGGCCATTCCAATAGTTAAAGTTGCCAACAACTCTTACAGCGCGAGCATTTGGAGCCCACACAGTAAAGGATGTTCCAGTAACTTTTTTAACCATTTTGCCTGTTGCTGGGCTTACAAGACCCCAAGAATCAGTAATGCTTTTAACATGAGCACCTAGTGCTTCCCAAAGTCTTTCGTGCCTGCCTTCGCCAAACAGGTACATGTCCATGTCGCCGATTTGAGGCAAGTGGCGGTACGGATCGTCGTCTACAGACTCTGTGCCGTCTACTTCTACGGTACGAATGCGGTAGCTAGGAACAGACCATTCTTTGCTTTTAGCGTGCTTAGTTGCAGGAATAGTGGCAACAAAAATGCCATTGTATTCGTGCTGAGCTTCGTATTCGCCGCTCTTAGTGAGAATTGTTACTTTCTTGGCCATTGGTCGTAAAACGCGAACCGTGGCAGTACCAGCGCCATTGCCAGTTCCGAGATGTCCACCAAGGACCTCGTGAGGATTGTAATATTCTGCATTGCTCACCGCAGCAAGCACGTCTTGACGAACGGCAACTGCGATTGCATCTTCATTGATGTTAGATACTGTACTCATGTTGTCTATCATACAACATTATTTGCGTATGTCTTGTGTGTTTTGAGCAAAGTTTTTTGCCTTATGGGAAACTGAAATGAGTTTTTCTGTGCATACGGAGGGTTCTGTGGGTTATCAAGTCGGCGATATGGTCGTCTATCCTCGTCATGGTGCGGCTAGAGTCGAGGAAATTAGTGAACGTACTGTTAAGGGTGTTACTAGGCAATATTTGCGCTTAGTCGTATTGTCTTCAGATGGTTTAGAGATTAACGTTCCTGTAGATAATGTTAAAAAAGTTGGCGTTCGAGACATTGTTGGCGCCAAAGAAGTTGCTAAAGTTTTTGAGATTTTGCGTACGCCAATCATTGAAAAAGAAATGAATTGGTCTAGAAGATACAAGCTTAACGTTGAGAAAATTGCCACGGGTGATGTTAATAAGATTGCGGAAGTTGTTCGCGATTTGTCGCAGCGAGACGTTGATGAACACGGACTTTCTGCTGGAGAAAAGCGCATGCTTGCGCGCGCTCGCAGTATTCTTATATCGGAAATCGCATTATCGGAAAAGATTGACGAGACTCAAGCAGAACGTTTGCTTAATGTGAATCTTGGATATGCTAATCCTTTGCCTGGAGACGAGGAACACCATACTCATGCTCCAGAAGAAGCAGCTGCAGATACTCTTAGATTGCTTGCGGAAAAGTCTAAAAAAGCTAAGAAGAAGTAAGTTTATTTTTATCAGCTTAAATTTTATTAGCTTAAATTTGCTACGTAGGAGCGCATTGTGTGCAAACCGCCGAAAGTGATTTCGATTGTAGGACCAACAGCATCTGGCAAAACGAGTCTTGGTATTGCGATTGCAAAGAAATTTGCTGAACGTGGTGTAAAAGCGGAAATTATTAACGCAGACGCATATCAAATGTACCGTTATATGGATATTGGTACAGCAAAAGCCACTAAAGAAGAGCAAAGTGCGGTTAAGCATCATTTAATAGACATTATTGACCCGCAAGAGGTAATGAGTGTTGCAAAGTTTCAAACGCTTGCGCGCCAATGCATACGCGATTTGCAAGAAAAAGGTATTCGCCCGATTCTTGTTGGAGGATCTGGTCTATATGCTCGCGCTGCTGTAGACGATATAACTTTTCCTGGCACAAATCCTGCTGTTCGCAAAGCTTTGGAAGAGCGCGAAAAATCGCAAGGAGCAATGGCGCTTTTTGAAGAATTGCAAAAGCTAGATCCAGTGGCTGCTAAAAATATGGATCCAAGAAATTCGCGCCGAACAATTCGCGCGCTAGAAGTTATTGAGCTAACAGGTAAACCGTATTCTGCAACTTTGCCAAAATACAAGTATTTGATTGATTGCGTGCAAATCGGATTGGACTTAAGTAGAGAAGATTTAGATGCACGAGTGGATCTTCGTACAAAAATGATGCGCGAGCATGGTTTTGTAAACGAAGTTAAAGAGATCCGCTCAAAGCTTGGTGTTACTGCTATAAGGGCTTTGGGATACAAGCAAATAATGGACTATTTAGATGGGGTTTGTAGCGAAGACGAAGCATTTGACGATATTGCGCAAAAAACTAGGCGACTTGCGCGCAAGCAAATGGGCTGGTTTGGAAGAGACTCGCGTATTCATTGGATTAATGCTTTGAAATCAAATGTTGTTGACGATGCTATGGAAATAATCGACGCGGCGGATAATGGCAATTTCAAAGATGATTTGATTGCTGAATCAACTTCTCATCATCTTGGCGCGTTAATTGTCGAATAGTAATAATAGAATAAGTTTTTAGATAATTAATCTTTAGATGTTTATGCGTGAACCCTAGCTTAGGCTGGGGTTCATTTCGTATAAGGCATATTGGGAATGATATTGAGAAACGATATCGAGATACTTATTTGTATGAACATAGGAGATTTGTGTGAATAATCATCATTTGTCAAACTCWWTTGTGTTTTTGGCAGAAGTAATCGGATCTATTTTAACTAATTCGATTTCTTTGCTGATTGATGCTGGTCATATGCTAACGGATATTTCCGTTTTAGCTGCATCTACGGTTACTGCGATTTTAATGCGCAAAAAGCCTAATGCAAAGCGCACTTGGGGGTGGGCAAGGCTAGAAGTGATTACTGCTGCAGCTGGAGCTCTTGTGCTTCTTTTTGTAGGCGTTTATGCGATTGTGGAGTCGGGGATGCGTCTTTTTGGCGCAAGTCATAATGAAATTCACAGTGTAAATCAGCTGCTTTTCTTTGGTGTTCTAGGTCTTCTTGCAAATATTGCTTCGCTTATAATTCTTGTTTCTCAATCTAAAGACAATATGAATATGCGAGCAGCGTTTTTGGAAGTTATGAACGATGCTTTAGGCTCTGTAGCAGTAGTTGTTTCTGCATTAGTTATGATAGCTACAAATTGGAGCGGTTTCGACGCTGTAGCTGGCGGAATTATAGCAATTTTGATGATTCCTAGAGCGTTGCACTTGCTTAAAAATGCTGTAAAAGTTTTGCTTGAGCAAACTCCAGAAGGATTGGATATAGAAAAAGTTCGTGACCATCTTGAACATGTTCCGCACGTTCTTGCTGTTCACGATTTGCACGCAAGCACAGTTTCTACAGGAATGCCTATTTTTATGGCGCATGTTGTTGTTGAGCGCGATTTGACGATGGGGCAGTGTGCGGATATTTTGAGCCAGCTTCAAGATTGTTTGCGTGATCATTTTCCAGTTTCTGTTTCGCATACAACGTTCCAGTTGGAGCCAGAGGGATATACTACTCAAAGTTCGTCGGAGCATCACGAGTAGTTTTTCGCGCAGTTTTGTTGAGTAGCCTTGTATTGTAACAGTTACGTGTGTTGTAAATACATGTAAATGTAAATACGTATAAAGTAGAGTGATATTATGCCGTTAAAAGAGTTAATAGACAACGCGCATAGCGATCGCGTTAAGCGCATTTGTGCAATAAGTCGCGCAAAATCGCGAGGGGATGGGCGCTTTTTAGTTGAAGGACCGCAAAGCGTTAGGGAAGCTGTAAGGTACGCGCATAAGTCGATTTTAGACATTTATGTTTTGCAAGATGCTGTTAATAGTGGCAGTAATCGTAGTTATAGTGGCGTCACGAGTAATGGTGGCCCTATAGAAGTAATCGCTAAAATCGTTGACGAATCATTAAAAAATAATTGCTATGTGCACCCTGCAACAGCAGAAGTTATGCGCAAAATTAGCACGGATTGCCAGGGGATTGTTGCACTTTGTGATTCTAAGGTTTTAGACGAAGAATTTAGTAAAGAATTTAATAAGATTGGTGAGACTGATAAATCTGGGCTAGAGAGCAGCGATGATACTAAATCTTGCAAAAACAAAAACATATTAATTGCATCATGTTGGCAAGTAAGAGACCCAGGCAACGCTGGGGCGATTATTCGCGTTGCAGACGTAGCTGGATGCAATGCTGTTGTTTTTGTTGACGATTGCGTAAGCCGATTTAACTCAAAGCTTGTTCGATCTAGTGCAGGATCGTTATTCCACTTGCCAGTAGTAAAAATGAGCGAAAACGAATGGTTTGATTGGGCAAAAAATGCAAAGATTAAAGTGATTGCTGCTGATATTTATGGCACGGAAAATAAAAAGCCAAAGTCGTTTGCGCGTGTTTTAGATTCGTTTAGAAATGAGTCTAATATCGCCGATAATGTCACCTCTAATGTCGCAATATTATTTGGAAACGAAGCCAGAGGATTGCCGCAAGAAGTCTTAAATAAAGTAGACGAAATATCGGTAATACCAATCTACGGAAAAGCAGAATCAATGAACTTAGCAACCAGTGCAGCGGTAATGCTAATGGGCTTGGCTATGTCTAGTCATGAGCGAAAAATGGGGATTTGAGACGTTTTTTGAATGCTTCACAAAAGTACGCATACACGGATAGGAAGGGTGCTGTGGCAAAGAGTCAGCCATTTGACGCAAAGTCAATTACAAAGGTAGTAAAAGAGGGCATTGCTTGTGTTCAAGCCGCTAAAACAATGGAAGATTTAAAAGCGGCAAAAACTAAGTATGCTGGCGCTCAGTCTGCAATGACACTTGCTAGCAAAGCTATTGGAAGTCTTCCAGTAGAAGAAAAGAAAGAAGCTGGCAAAGTAATGTCTGCTTTGCGTGCTGATTTTGGTAGGGAATTTGCGGCGGCTCAAGAGCGTATTAAAGCTCTAGAAGAAGCAAACATGCTTCAAAAAGAAACAGTCGATATGACTTTGCCAATAAATCGTAAGCCGCTTGGCGCTCGCCATCCGATTGCGCGTATTATTGAAGATTTTGAAGACTTTTTTGTGTCTATGGGTTGGCAGATTTCTGCAGGTCCAGAGGTGGAAACAGAGTGGTTCGATTTTGATGCATTGAACTTTGGCCCAGATCATCCTGCTCGCCAAATGCAAGATACTTTCTACGTGCAGGGAAATCAGGCAAAGGATGCTGCAGGATTTGTTGGATCTAACATGGTTTTGCGTACGCAAACTTCTTCCGACCAGGTTCGCGCGCTAATTGAGCGAGGAGTTCCTCTGTACATTGCATCCCCAGGTCGCGTGTTCCGCACGGATGAGCTTGATGCAACGCATACGCCAGTCTTCCATCAATGCGAAGCTTTGGCTGTAGATAAGCACTTAAGCATGGCAGATCTAAAGGGTGTTCTTGATCGCCTTGCTGTTGCAATGTTTGGCCCAGATGCAAAAAGCCGTTTGCGCCCAAGCTACTTCCCGTTCACGGAGCCTAGCGCGGAGTTGGATCTTTGGTTCCCAGATAAAAAGGGTGGCCCAGGTTGGATTGAATGGGGCGGATGCGGAATGGTTAACCCGAACGTTCTTAAGTCTGCAGGCTTAGATCCAGATGTTTATACGGGATTTGCTTTCGGTGTTGGTTTGGAGCGCACTTTGCTGCTTCGTCACGATATTAACGATATGCACGATTTAGTTGAAGGCGATAAGCGCTTCGCAGAACAGTTTGTGATGGGAGAGTAACTCATGACAATGGTAGATATTGACTGGCTTAAAGATCATGTTGAAGTGCCAGAAGGTTTGACTTATGATCAGCTTGCTAAAGATTTGGTGCGAGTTGGCTTAGAAGAAGAAGAGATTCACGATTCTCAAGTTACAGGTCCTATTGTTGTAGGTTACGTTGTTGATGCTACTCCAGAGCCGCAAAAAAACGGCAAGGTTATTAATTGGTGCCATGTTGATGTTGGAGATAAATACAACGAAGTAGACGAAAATGGCAATAAGGTTCCTCGTGGAATTATTTGCGGCGCTCCAAATATGGCTGCTGGAGAAAAGGTTGTTGTAACTCTTCCTGGCGCTGTTTTGCCTGGCGATTTTAAGATTGAGCCTCGCAAAACTTACGGCCACATTTCTAATGGAATGTGCGCGTCCGAGCGCGAGCTTGGTTTGGGAGATAGTCACGATGGCATTATTTTGCTTCGCGAATATGGATTCTCTAAAGCGGAATATGAGGCGTTAAAGCCTGGAGATGACGCAATGTCGCTTCTTCACTTAAACAAGCCTTTGCTAGAGATTAACATCACTCCTGATCGCGGATACGCGTTCTCGTACAGGGGTGTTGCGCGCGAATATCACCATTCAACTGGTGCTGCATACACGGATCCTGTAGTGGAACTTAATAATAAGGCAAGTCAAGTTTCTGTTGAAAACGCGTCTACAGATATTGAAGTTAGCATTGAAGATACAAACCCTATTCATGGTGTTGTTGGATGTGATCGATACTACGCGCGTGTAGTTAGAAACTTTAATCCAGATTCTGCAAGCCCTAATTGGATGCGTAGGCGTTTAACTCGTGCAGGAATGCGTGGAATATCTCTTGCAGTAGATGTTACAAATTACGTAATGCTCGACTTAGGTCAGCCTCTTCACGCTTATGATTTAGATAAGATTGAAGGTCCTATTGTTGTTCGCCGCGCTAAAGCTGGAGAGCATTTAACAACTTTAGATGGCAAAGATAGAGAGCTTAACGTTGA
>QWCD01027869.1_pt1 | contig 26783 bp, 24 predicted proteins | sample 1972461 | NCBI WGS metagenome assembly QWCD01 (sample SAMN09866717, study PRJNA288562) | Human vaginal metagenome isolate term4_vaginal, whole genome shotgun... | isolation source: vagina | host: Homo sapiens | place: USA: California | reverse complement strand
TGTTCGATTTGTAGGCGGATTGTTGGGTTCGCTATTTGGCTTATCTCTTGGGCGCGAAGGCCCTTCGATTCAAATCGGAGCTTGCGGCGCGCAAATGATGTCTCGCATTTTTAGAAAAGGCAATAAAAACGATACGCAAGAACACTATGTTGTAACCGCTGGAGCTGCAGCTGGCTTATCTGCAGCATTTAGCGCTCCACTTTCTGGGCTTATGTTTGCTATGGAAGAAGTTCAACACGGATTGTCTTCTACAGTTCTTATGGGAGCTGCTGCTGCATCTATTTGCGCGGACTTTGTGTCTCAAACATGCTTTGGACTTCGACCTGTTTTAGACTTTGGAAGGATTCCAGACTTACCAATGACACTTCATTTTTGGCTGATTCCGCTTGGCATTTTTGCGGGACTTCATTGGCTCTTTAATGAATAGATCCTTACTTGGATTGCAAACGATGTATAAATATTTGCCAAAGTGGGCTCCTGTATCTATAGCATGCTTAATCGCGATTCCTGTTGGCTTATATTTGCCAGATGTTCTTGGTGGAGGCTCGAATCTTGTTAAGCTCTCTGAATATGGAAAAGCAAGCATAGCGCTTTTGTGCATTCTGTTTGTTGCAAAAATGCTATTTACTTCTACAAGCTTTGGATGCGGCGCGCCTGGCGGAATTTTTATGCCAATTCTTGCTGTTGTGAGCACTTGCAGGCGGCGTTTCTGCACGCACAATAATAAGCATTCCGATTCTTGGCATTGACGCAAAACTAATGCCAATTTTTACAGTTTGTGTTATGGCTGGCACGCTTTCGGCTTCTGTAAAAGCTCCGCTCACTTCGATTTTGCTAACTGTAGAAATGTCGGGAACAATGATTCACACTCTTCCAGTTGCTGCATCTGCTTTTATTGCGCTTCTTGTATCCGATATTTTGCACACTAAGCCAATCTATGGCGAACTTCTGGAAAGGTACATGGCTTCCAATCCAAAACTCGTGCGCTAACGTGCTTATACAAAAATACGTTAAAACAGCAATGTGGATAACTTTTTGGCGGATTTGCAACGTTTATTGAGCCTTTAACCACATTCTTACAAAAGTATTGCTTATTTATTTTGTATGCGATTCAATAGCTGCATGAGCAATATGAGTATTGATAACTACGATGCGCCTTCGTGTGCCGCTAGGGTACTTAACACGTACCCTCCGCAGGCGAGTGCGCTTAAAAACGCCATTAATCAGTCTAACAATGTTAACGACTCAACTGTTATTGCATCTTTTAATCGCAGTTGTGAACTGGCCGAAAATCCTACGTTTAACAAAGATTTTGGCGTTATAAATAATCGTGTTCTTAAAGACAATAGTGTTGCTCAAGAAACTACTGGAAGCTTGAACTATTCACTAAAGCCTTTTCCAAAAAATGTTGTAATTGGTTCAGCAGCAAATAGCGGGATTGGCTTAAGTACTACTCTTGCACTTCTTGCAAGCAATATTGCTAGTAAAAAATACGTTGTAGCTTTAATCGACGCAGATATTTCTAATGGCGGTTTAGATGTTTTGCTTGGATTAGAGCAAGACGAAGGCAGAAGATTGCAAGAGGTTCAAGCTCCTTTAGGAAGATTAGACGGCTACGTTTTGCGTTGCGAGCTTTTGCACTGGAACAACGTGGATATTTTGGCCTATTCTCCTTGGAAAAATCAGGAGCCTAAGCCGTGGGTTATTGAGGCTGCAATTAGAGGTCTTGCTAAAGCTTGCGACGTTGTGATTGTAGATATTGGATCTGGATTTTCGGCAAGAAGGCTTTTACAAAGTCTTCCAACTCTAGCAAATGTTCCAACAATTTTTGCATCGGAGCTTAGCGTTTTAGGTTTAGCTCGATTGCGAGCGCATCTAAAAAATCTAGAGTCGGATTATAAAAATTACACCGAGAATCTAACTTATATTGTTGCAGGCTTAAATCCACGCGGGCTTTCTAGCAGATTCTGCCCAGTAGAGATTACAGAAGCTTGTGATTATTTGCTTTGCAATGTAGAAGGCCCAATTGGTCACGATTCTAAGATGTACGAAGACATAATTGGCGGATATGGGATTAGAAGCATACCAAAATGCGCGCAAAGTGCTGTAGAAAAAATCACCATATGGCTGCTTGGCGACTCGCGTAAATCGGGTTTAATGGCATCTAGCACGAAAGGTGATTCTTCTTATGCGTTTGGCAGATTTTCAAAAATAGTGGGTGGTAGGCATGGCTTTACAAGATATTGATTTTGGAATTTTGCAAGATATTGCAGATAATCCCAATGTAACAGATATTGTTGTTACAGATGAGGGCAGAGTTTGGGCAGACTTTGGACTTGGGCTTAATGAATACAATCCAAGAATCCCGTTTGATAATCCCAGTGTTTTGCGCGAATATGCCGTCTGGCTTTGTGCTCAATTGGGTAAACGATTAGACGACGCATGCCCAATTGCAGACGCTTCTAGCCCACTTGGCGTTCGCATTCACGCGCTTATTGCACCAATAGTTTTGAGCGGAGCTGCCATTTCGATTCGCTTCCCTGCGCTAAAGCACTACTGTTTAACGGAACTTAGCAGCAAAGGCATGTTTCCAATTGAGCTATCTAGGATTCTTTATTTGCTTGTTGAGAGTCGCGCAAATATTTTGATTACAGGTAGCACGGGTTCGGGAAAAACAACACTTATGAAGGCTCTATTAGCTTCTTGTAATCCAAAAGACAGAATAGTTACTGTTGAAGAAACTAGGGAATTGGGCTGTGTTTCTAACGATTACGTTTCTTTAGCAACAAGAGAAGCAAACGTTGAAGGCGCAGGATGCATTGATTTACAAGAGCTTGTAAAAGCCACTTTGCGAATGCGACCAGACAGAATCATTTTAGGAGAATGCAGAGGCAAAGAAATCGCTGATTTATTGCGCGTTTTTACATGCGGACACAAAGGCGGAATGACGACTTTGCACGCAGATAAAGTACAAAAAGTTCCAGCGCGATTAATGGCACTTGGTCTGCTCGCAGGGCTGGAGCCAATGGCACTTTGCGCTCTTGCTGCAGACGCATTCGACGTTGTTATTCACGTTGAGCGCGTAAACGGGATACGCGTTGTAAAGGAGCTTGGAGTTTTAAGATCTAATGATTCTGGCGCGCTAGAAGGCGTTCCTGTTTTAAGAGTTAAAGACACGCAAATAGAGGCCACTTTAGCATGGAAAGAGTTTTCGTCTAAATGGCATTTGCCACTAAATTCGCAAATAGTTTTAAGAGCTTAACAAGCAAAAAGCAAAACGGGCAAAAATAAGGCAAACTAACAAGCAAACTAACAAGCAAAATAACAAGCAAAATAAGCTAACAAAGGATTTAACATGAGTATTGAAGAGTCGCTAGCATCTCTTGTTGCATCATTAAAATCGGGAGCTTCGTTTGAGTCAATTATTGGCGTATGCTCAGATTGCAATGCTAATGGCAATGCGCGCAAAGCATACAACAAGCAAATAAATGCAGAATCCATATTACAGTGGTTTGATTCTAGACTAAGCGAAAGCACAATCACGTCTAGTTTAGATAGCTCTTTCAAAAACGCGAAGAATACAAAGAATACAAAAAATTATAAAAATGCCAAAAAACAAAAAGACATTCGTAAAATAGCGCAATCTCTTATGAGTGTATACAAATTAAGTAATTCGATTGGCTGCCCAATGGCAGATTGCGTTCAATCTGTTGCGGATTCTTATTATGCAAACAAAAGGGTTGATGATTTAAGCGCGGAAGTTTTTGCAATGCCAAAAGCCACTATTAAGTTGCTTATTGCACTGCCATTTTTGTCTCTTTTAACTGGTCAGCTTTTGGGAGCAAACCCAATACTAATGATTTTTACAAACTACAAGGGCTATACGCTTTTAGGCGTTGGAATGGCATTTTACGCGGTTGGAGTTATTTGGGTTGCGCGCATCCTTAAAAATTCTAGAAACGCAATGCAATCTGCTTCTTTTAATGGCAATTAAAACGCAATCAAAACAGCAATAAAAAAAAATAATCAAAGAAGTATTTTTAGTCAAAACTTAATGCAGTAAAGGAGGATAAATGCTAAGAGCAATTATTATTTGGCTTATTTTAGTTGCGTACATAATTATTTTGTGCAAACTTTTTTCTAAGCAAATGGCATCTAGCTCACTCTATGAGCGCGCTATTAAGCCGAGCGTTTTTATGCAAAACACTTACGATTTTAGACAAAACATAATAAGCGACATAGATCCGATTCTTGGTTTGCAAATGATAATAGTTGCACTAAAAAGTGGTGTTGCAATAACTAGAGCGCTAGACGTAGTTGGTTGTTCTTTGCCTGCATCAAAAGGAATTTGGCTAAGTCGCGTTTCTAAGGCGCTTATCTCTGGAAGCACTTGGAGAGAATCTTGGAGTGAGCCACATGTTTGCTTTAGTAAAAAAGATAAGAACGCTTACACGTCTTTGATTTTGAGCACATGGCTAAAAAATTCTTTGCGTGAATCTTGGATTTACGGAAGCTCCCCCGTACCAGTACTTAACGCCGTTTTGCAAAACTACGAGCAATCAATGAAGAATGTTGCAAAAAAAGAAAGTTCTAAACTTTCTGTACGACTTCTTTTGCCAGTTGGATTGTGCTTTTTGCCAGCGTTTATTTTTGTTGGCATTTTGCCAACAGTTGCATCATTTATGCACTAAATAAAAGGTTTTTGCATATTGATAGTCCGCGCAAAAATGGCACTTAAAAAATTTGTATCCAAAACGGGTACATAAATAAAAAATAAACAATAAACAATAAATAAAAGAAAGGAAGGTAAGTAGCATGAAAAGAATTGCTAGCGCATTTTCAAAACTTTGTTGCGCGTTTACAATAAACGCAAACAAAGGATTGATTAAAGCAGAACAGGCGTGCAATAGTATGCAAAACCGCTTGGATAACAGTCTAAAGAAACTAGACGAAGGAGCGGTTACTGCAGAATATGCGGTTGTTCTTATAGCTGCTACAGCTTTTGCAACAGTTCTTATTGCTATTGCTAAGTCGGATGCTGTGCAAAAAGCTATTGGCGAACTTGTTAAAAGAGCTTTGCACGTTAGCTAATGTACAGAAGAATATACGCGTGAAACATTGCGTGAAACATTCGAAGCTCTTGTTGAGATTTAACAAAATTTGATGATATTAAACAAGATTCAGTTAAACAAGATTAAACGAATACTAAAGAACTAAGCATAAACACTAATTGGAGATTCACTAATGCGAAAGAAATGAGAAAAATGAAGAATTATACGTTTTTGAATATTTTCAACAAAAGGAATGCAAAAAATACGAGCATAAATAGTTACAAGCACACTAAAAGCACTAAATTCACTAAAGATGCTAAAAATATTAAAAATGTTAAAGATTCAGGTGCAGTAACCGCAGAATTTGCGATTATTCTACCTACAGTTGCAATTCTTGCTATAGTGTTAATTTTTGTAGGCAAATCAGTAGTAAATACAATGAATTGCAACGATGCAGCAGGCCAAGTTGCCTATTACATTGCATCTACACACGATTCTAAAGAAGCTCAAAACATAGTGCATAAAGTATCTGGAAAAAATAGTTCTGTAAAAGTCGAATATGTTGGAAATATGGCAAATATTGTTGTTAGTTGCCCAGTCGTGCCAGACCCGCTGAAGGTTTTACCAATGCAAGTAGAAGCGCGCATTAGTCAGGTTTTAATATGAGTCAAAAAAGAGCTAAGCGATTAATAACGCAATGCTTAGAAGCTAAACATTCACGCGGAGCGGATTGCGGATCTGGAACTATGCTTGGCATAGGATTAGTAACCGCAATCTGCTCTATTCTGGTTCTTTGTGCGGTTATTGGAACGATTCTTGTTTCCAAACATCGCGCCTACGCGTTAGCAAATGCGGCAGCAATATCGGGAGCAGTTGCTATACAAAACATGCACGGAAATGCTTGCAAAATCGCGCAAAACACAGCTACAGCAAACAATGCAAAAATCGAGTCTTGTGTGGAAAAAGATAACGATGTATCGCTAAAATTAAGCGTTCCTTTACACGTTCCAATGGCATCTAGAATAACCGTAAGCGCTAAAGCAGGTTTAGTTGATTGTAGCGAGTGAACCATAATGTAGCATGTAGTAGAGTGCGCATCGTTAGCATGTTAGTGCTTAGATGCTTAAAATGGAACAGATGATTTGCTTAAACAGTAAGCGGATTTAAGTTAATATCTAGTTGGCGGTAGGTTATAGTTATGGCACTTGCGTTGTATCGAAGATATAGACCAGACACTTTTGAAGGTGTTATTGGTCAAAATCAGGTTACGATTCCGCTTATTAGAGCGCTTGATCAAGGCAAAATTACGCACGCGTACCTATTTTCTGGTCCGCGAGGATGCGGAAAAACAAGTTCGGCACGAATTTTAGCGCGATGCATCAATTGCGAACAAGGTCCAACTTCTAAGCCGTGCGGAAAATGCCAAAGCTGTAAAGATCTTGCAACAGGCGGTCCAGGTTCTATAGACGTTGTAGAAATAGACGCAGCAAGCCACAATGGTGTTGACGACGCTAGAGAATTGCGCGAGCGCGCAGGATTTGCGCCAGCTAGAGATAGATATAAGATTTTTATTTTAGACGAAGCTCATATGGTAACTCCTCAAGGCTTTAACGCTTTGCTTAAGATTGTGGAAGAGCCGCCCGAGCACGTTATGTTTATTTTTGCTACGACTGAGCCAGATAAGGTGATTGGAACAATCCGCTCCAGAACTCACCACTACCCGTTTAGACTTGTGCCACCAGAAGTAATGGGTCCGTATTTAGAAAACATTTGCCAAAAAGAAGGAATTAAAGCTCAAAAAGGCGTCCTTCGACTTGCTATGCGAGCAGGCGGCGGATCGATGCGAGATACTCTTTCTGTGCTAGATCAATTGATGATTGGCTCCGTAGATGGCGTTATATCGCTAGATTCTGCAGTTGCTCTTCTTGGCTTTACGCCTTCTAATTTAATTGGGGATGTTGTTGACGCTCTTATTGAAAAAGATGGAGCAAAGCTTTACGAAACTGTGCAAAAAGTTATTGTTGGAGGCTTCGATAGTCGCAAGTTTGTAGAAGATTTGCTTGGTCGCTTGCGCGATTTATTGCTACTGGCTTCCGCTGGAATAGATAGTGCTAAAAATTTGCTTGGGGATTTATCTCCAGAAGACATGCAAGATTTGCAACGTCAGTCAAGTCAGCTCACTTTGCAAAGCTTGTCTAGAATGGCAGAAATCGTAAATAATGCTTTTGCTGGAATGGCAAATGCTGTTTCTCCTAGAATGAATCTTGAAATTCTTGTTGCGCGCCTGCTTTGCACTAGAACGGATTCGAGCGAAAACGCTCAAACGCAAGTTTATGCAAAAAATGTTGAAGCGCCAAAAGCGAACGTAAAGCATTTTATTGGCTCGGCCGACGAAACTAAAAATGCAAATGCAGCTGGGTTTACAAACGCAACCGAGTCTGCAAGCATAATGCAAAACAATGCGCAAAACACTCAAAACAATGCGCAAAACAATGCGCAAAACACTCAAAAATCTGTTATTACAAATGCGATTGAAAATGATGAAACAGTTGCAAAGTGGCCAGAACAGCCAGAAAACGCAAATGTGAATGCAAGCGCAAACGCAACTACAAACGCGCCTCAAATTTTAGACGTTGACGAATCTTGGAACAATCTTGTTAAAAGTCTTCCAGATGATGTTCGCGAATACGTAGAGCGAAATCACGTTCCAAAAGTTAGATTAGATGAAAGCAATCCGCTAAAAAGAAAGCTTGTATTAACTTTTGACGAGCCTATAAGTCAGCATGCTTTTGCGCTTGCTCTTTGCACAACTGCTCCTTACGATGGCAAAAAAGTGCCAGTTGTTGTTATGAGCAAAGTAAAAGACGTTTTTGGTAAAGACGTTTCAATCGCGCCTGATTCGGTTGCAGAAAACGGGCAAAAAGTTGAGTCTGTAGCAAAAATGGATCCGCAAAAGCTTGCGCAAGTTAAGCGCGAATTACTTATGCGCAAAGCTGGAATTGTAAAAGGATTTGGCAAAAAAACAAGCGAAAAAAGCGAGTTGAGCGCTGATAGCCCTTTAGGCGGCGATAATTCTTTAGATAATTCTTTAGACGAATCGCAAGATGACGCTTGGGCTAGTATGGCTTCTGCTCCAATGGGAGATGCGATTGCATATACGCAGTCGCAAGCTAAATCGCAAGCGCAGGCTCAAACTCAGCAACCGCAAGCACTGCCTAATCAGCAAGAAAAGCAAGCAATAAATCCATTTAACAGTGCGCAAAACGTGCAAGAAACGCATGAAGCAAAAGAAGCTCAGCAATCGCAAGTTTCATCGCAAGCGCAAACTCATTCTTTAGAAGTCATAAATGGCGCTCAAGAAGACGAATGCTCAATGCAAGACGAGTCTTTAGAATCCGCTACAAATTTGAGTATAGACGACTTGGAAAAAATGTTTGAAGTCAAATCTGTAAAAGAATTCAGCGCAAGCGACCCAAATAATCCTAAAAACGCACACACTCGCAAAAAGAAGAAAGAGAAATAAATGCATAATGTGTCATCGTACGAAGGCGCAATCGGCAGAGTTATAGACGCATTTTCTAGCCTTCCTGGAATCGGCCCAAAAGGCGCACAACGAATCGCATTTTACATACTCTCGTCTTCTAACGTGCAAGCGCAAGAACTAATCGACTCAATTAACGACTTAAAAGAAAACGTGCGATTTTGCGAAATTTGTGGAAACGTGTGTGAAAAAAGCCCATGCGTTGTTTGCTTAGACCCCAGAAGAGACCACACAAAAATATGCGTTGTAGAAGAGCCAAAAGACATTATGAGCATTGAGCGCACGCACGAATACGCAGGCGTTTACCACGTTTTGGGCGGAGCGATTAACCCAATGGCAAACGTGGGGCCTGCAGACTTAAAAATAACGCAACTGCTTGAGCGCTTAAAAGACGCGCAAGTAAAAGAGGTTATTTTAGCGCTGGATCCAAATATAGAAGGCGAAGCAACAGTTACGTATTTAGCGCGACTGCTTGAACCGCTAGGCATAAAGGTGACTAGACTAGCAAGCGGATTGCCAGTTGGCGGAGACCTTGAATATGCAGACGAAGTGACTCTTGGGCGCGCTTTTGCAGGAAGACAAGATGTTTGAAGATTGCACGCAGAAATTGCACGCGGAAAAGTCGCAAGCAGCCGCTAGCCAGAATGCACGCCACTAATATATTGCAAAATAAAAATAAATAGAAATAAATAGAGCACGCTTGGTAATCTGATTTTGTAGTCTGATTTTAGATTAGTTCTTCTAACGCGCGTGCTTTAGAAGCACACGGCTGAACATAAGGGGTTAGAGTGGCTCTTATAGTGCAGAAATACGGCGGTTCGTCTGTAGAAGACACGGACGCAATTCAACGCGTAGCAAAAAGGATTCTCGATACAAAAGCTGCTGGAAACGACGTTGCGGTTGTTGTTTCGGCTATGGGAGACACAACAGACAATCTGATTGACCAAGCAATGAGTGTAAACGCGCATCCGCCTGCACGAGAGATGGATATGCTTATGACTGCAGGAGAGCGCATTTCTATGAGCCTTCTAGCAATGGCGATTCACGCGCAAGGCTCGCACGCATACTCTTTTACAGGCTCGCAAGCTGGTTTTATGACGGACGCGCAATTCGGAGCGGCGCATATTCGCGCTGTTAAGCCAGATCGCGTTCAGCACGCGCTTAAAAAAGGCAGTGTTGCTATTGTTGCAGGATTCCAAGGAATCAGCGAGATTGGCGACGACACAACGCTTGGGCGAGGCGGCTCAGATACTTCGGCAGTGGCTCTGGCCGTAGCTTTGGGCGCGGATATTTGCGAGATTTACACAGACGTTGATGGCGTTTTTACAGCAGACCCTAGAATTGTTCCAACAGCAAAGCGAATCCCCGTTATTGACTACGATTCAATGCTAGAAATGTCGTCTTGCGGATCGCGCGTTTTGGCTTTGCGATGCGTTGAATATGCGCAACGATTTAGCATGCCATTGCACGTTCGAAGCTCTTTTTCGCACAGAAATGGCACTTTGGTTGTTCCTAATGGCGTAGATCCAAAGAGCCTGCCAAATCTAAATTAATTATGTATTAAAAGATATAGGCATAAAACACGGCATAAAATACGACATAAGACGGTAAATAATACAAAGTAAATAAGAAAAGACAATAGACATAGGCAATAGACAGAAGGCGGCAAAAATGGCAAATAAAATAGCAAATGTAGATATTCGTTCAACAATGGGCGATTTATTCCCAGACTTAGGCCCAGAGACCCCTGTGATTTCTGGCGTTGCGCACGATAGAAGCGAGTCTATGATTACTCTTCGAGGCGTTCCCGATAAGCCTGGAAACGCTGCAAAAGTATTTACAACTCTTGCTGCTGCAGACGTTAACATAGACATGATTGCCCAGGCAAGCGCATCCACAGAGACGGCAGATATATCTCTTACAGCTCCAAGCTCGGCTTTAGACGACGTTTGCAAGGTTTTGCAGGGAGCGCGCGGCGAATTGCAATTTACGTCTATGGACGTGGACCCTTCTGTTGGAAAAGTCGCAGTTGTTGGCGTTGGAATGAAAACTTATTCTGGTCTTGCAGCCACCTTCTTTACAGCTCTAAGCGATCACGGAATTAATATTCTTATGATTTCCACATCCGAGATTCGCATTGCGGCGATTGTTCCAGTAAAACAGCTCGACGAGGCGGTTCGCGCACTTCACACAGCCTACGGATTAGACGCAAGCAAAGTCGAAGCCGTTGTTTATGGAGGAAGCGGACGCTAATCGCGCGCAAAAATCACGCAAAATCACGCTTAAATAATCGCAAAAATCAAAGAAAATCGCAAAATCACGCAAAATAAGGGAGACAAAATGGCAATTATAAGCAACACGGGCGTAAACCTTGCGGTTTTAGGTGCCACTGGCCAAGTCGGAATGGTTATGCGCCGCGTATTAGACGAGCGCGATTTTCCAATTAAAAACTTGCGATTTTTGGCTTCCGCACACTCTGCTGGAACTGTTTTGAACTATCGCGGCAAAGATGTCGTTGTAGAAGACGTAGAAAAAGCAGATTTAAGCGGAATAGATATTGCGATTTTCTCTGCAGGCGGCGGAACATCCAAAGTTTGGGCGCCACGATTTGCGGATGCTGGCGCAATAGTAATCGACAACTCTTCTCAATGGCGTATGCATAACGATGTGCCTCTTGTAGTTGCAGAAGTAAATCCGCAAGATTTGAACGATATTCCGCGTGGGATTGTTGCTAATCCAAATTGCACAACAATGGCGTGCATGCCTGTTCTAAAACCACTTTCTGACGCTTTTGGCTTAAAACGACTTATTGTATCTTCTTACCAGGCAGTTTCGGGAGCTGGCAGAGCTGGAGCGTTGCAACTTATGAACGAAGCGCAAGCGGCTTTAGATCAGGGCGCGGATAAGCTTGTGTTTGATGGAGATGCGATTGATTTTCCGCAACCAACAAAAGTTGCGCGCACAATCGCATTCAACGTTGTGCCATTTATTGGCGCGATTGTTGATGACGGATCGCAAGAAACCGACGAGGAGCAAAAGCTTCGCAACGAAAGTCGTAAGATTTTGCACTTGCCAAATCTTGCAGCAAGCTGCACATGCGTGCGCGTAGGAGTTTTTACAGGCCACGGAATGAGCATTAATGCCGAATTTAATCGCGATGTAACTCCAGACATGGCTCGCGATGTGTTGAAATCGGCCGCTGGCGTTGCGCTAGACGATATTCCTACTCCTCAACTTGCTGCAGGAAAGTCCGCAAGTTACGTTGGACGCATTCGCCAAGACCAAGCAGTTGATGGAAAGCGCGGATTAGCAATGTTTATTACAAACGACAATCTTCGCAAAGGCGCTGCGCTTAACGCTGTACAATTGGCGGAAATCGTAGCTAAAAAGCGCGGATTTGCGTATTAATCGAGCTAGGTCGCACTCGCGATTGTAGAAAATTTTACGTAAGATGTAATTATGTCTATTGCTTCGCAAGAAATACAAAAGCAGCTTGACCGCATTGTTGCACTCGGCTACCCAGATGTTGCAGATATGAGCGCAGCGGCGTTTCGCGCTTTAGCGTTGCCACTTATTCGCGCGCTTGAGCAAAGCGATTTGGGAACAAACATTCTTCTTGTGCCTACTCGCGAGCTGGTTTCGCCAGAATCTTTGATTTCTCGAACTAGCATTGAGCGAATGGCTGGGTTTACAACAATGCCGCCTAGAGATATTGCCAGCTTCTTGCCACAAGATGGTTTTGAGCCTCCAGAAGGGCCATTTTACCTTGCGATTGACCCGCATACGGGTACGTCGTATTTGAACCGTGAGCCAGATGTTGCTAGAAAGCTTATTGACTCCGACGAGCGCCTTCCTTTAACTTTAGAAGAAGGATTAGCAATTGCAACGCAGCATCCTGATTGGCTTGAAAGCAAAAATGGCTTTAATCTTTTAGGCTCAAAAAGCTCCGATGGAAGGGTTCCAAGTATTTGGATAAGTCAAGGAGCCGCACGTCTTGGCGCTGTTTGGCCAAATTCAAGGCACACTTGGCTTGGAAACGCATATTGTACTGCAAGACGCGGCGTATCGCTGTTCCAATAGAGCATCCGCAAACCCAGCAAGTCCCATAAGTAAGGTGTAATTTTGGCATACATAACATTTGATCATGTTGTAAAAGAGTACCCATCTGGTACAGGCGTCGTGCGAGCGCTAGATGATGCCAGTTTCACAGCCGAGCGCGGCAAACTAACTGTTATTTTAGGCGCTTCGGGAGCTGGAAAAACTACAGCATTGAATATTTTAGGCGGCATGGATACAGCAACAAGCGGTAGCGTAACTGTTGGCGATTTAAATGTTACAAAGCTAAATGGCCGTGGGCTTGTAAAGTATCGAAGAGAAGATATTGGATTTGTTTTTCAATTTTATAATCTTGTTCCAAATTTAACGGCATTAGAAAACGTGGAGCTTGCTTCCCAGATTTGCTCGGATCATTTTGACCCAGCTCAAACACTTATTGACGTAGGCTTGGAAAACAGACTTAACAATTTTCCAGCCCAGCTTTCGGGCGGCGAGCAGCAGCGAGTTTCTATTGCGCGCGCACTAGCTAAAAAACCTAAGCTGCTTTTATGCGACGAGCCAACGGGCGCATTAGATTACGAAACTGGAAAAGCTGTTTTGCAATTACTTCAAGATATTTGTCAAAAAGAAGGCATGACGGTTCTTATTATTACGCATAACGCGGCGATTGCTCCTATGGCACACAAAGTTGTGCGATTCCATTCTGGAAAAGTCGTAATCGAAACTGTTCAAGAAAATCCTACAGCAATTGCAGATATTGAATGGTGATTTGTAGTGAGTATTGAGACTGTAAAATCCAAGATGATCAAGCGTAAAACTGCGATTCGCACTAAGCGCGCACACTCCATTTTGCCAATAGTTTTTATTAGCGCCGTACGAATGTGGATTCATGAATGGCGCCGTTTTTGCGTACTCGCCGTTATAGCAATGCTTGGAGTTTCTGTTATGACAGGCATCTACGCAGGCTGCAACGATATGCTTCTTGGTGCAAACAATGTTTACACAAATCTCAAAGCTTACGACTTGCAAATCGTATCTACTCTTGGATTAACTAAAAACGATGTTAAAGCAATCAAAAAATTGCCCATTGTTAGCGAAGCCGAGGGCGAAAAGTCTTTTAAAGCCACCGCCCACCCGCTAAATAATGCCAGTTTGTCTTACGCAATGAACCTCGTTCAATATAATCACAATTCTAAAAATCTAAATCGACTGCATCTACTGCGCGGCAATATGCCAACTAATAATCACCAAGCTGCCGTAACTGAGCGATTTTTGCACGATAGTGGATTGAATATAGGTAGTACGCTGTTTTTAAATGTGCAACAGAACTCTGGTTTAGCTAATGATACTAATCAAAAGCAAAAATATAAGATTTTAATCACAGGAAGTGTGTTGGATGTTAACGATTTAGACAATCCAAACGGGTATCAGTCAAAAGCTTTCCGCAACTCTGTTATATCGAGATATCCAATTTTTACATCTACTGCTAGCAAAAGCACTAATAACCACCCATACACATCTATATCGGTGCGATTGGCAAAGCCTAGCCACATTAATGATTTTTCGCAAAAGTATCGCGCAATTGTGGCAGACGCTTCAAATCAGATTAAAAATAGCGTACAAAGCGATTGCCAAAAAACGCGCAGAAATCAAGTTATAGAAGACCAGACAAATCAAAAAGTAAATCAGACTATATCCAACATGCCAATGCTTAAAAACGCTTCCGACTTGGTTTTAGCTAAGGCTCGCGCGCAAATTTACGCAAAAATTAAGCCAGAAGTAAAAAAGAACGTTCCTAAAGCAAAATGGTATATTGCTACTCGCGTTGAAAATGGCAGCTATGCTCGCTTGCGATCCGACGTAGCTTCAATTCAGTCGCTTGGATATGCCTTCCCAGTTCTTTTTCTTGTAGTAGCAATGATGATGAGCCTTACAGCCATGGCAAGAATGGTAGAAGAAGAACGAGCGCTAATAGGAACGTACTTAAGCTTAGGTTATGGACGTTGCGCAGCAATAACAAGGCACGCTTTCTTTGCGATTTTTGCATGCTTTATAGGCGGCGGCATAGGCGATATTCTGGGATTCTTGGCAATTCCATCTTTACTACTTAAGATTTTGCGCGGATTGTACACAGTGCCAGGAGTTGTTTTACGATACGACTGGCTTTACGGCTCGCTTTGTGTGCTCGCGTTTGTAATACCAGTTGCAATATGCACAATAATCGTAAGTTGGAGGGAAACAAGGCAGGTTCCAGCAACATTACTGCGTCCAAAATCTCCAAAAGCTGGCGCTCGCGTGCTGCTTGAACATCTACCTTTTATTTGGAATCGTCTAAGCTTCCTAAACAAAGTATCTATAAGAAATCTAGCTCGTTTTAAAAGCAGATTATTTATGACGATTGGCGGCGTAGCTGGCTGCACAGCATTAATCGTGTGTGCTTTAGCGTTAAACGATACTGTAGCAACTCTTGGAATACGCCAATATGATGGCATCTACCACTACGATATGATTTCTATTTCCACTCCAGATGCATTCCAAAATATGAAGAAAAGTGTGCAAAAAGATAAATCCAACAATCTTGTTGATACCATTTTGCCTGCCTACATTAGCTCTGGAGAAATCGCAAAAAGCGATACAGATAATGGTAAATCTAACAGCAAATCACATAACAGCAAATCACATAACAGCAGCGTTGAAGATTCCGAAAGCGTGCAGATTGTAGTTGTTAAAGATTCAGCAACGTTGTCTAAAATGGTTAATCTTCAAGACGTTAATAACAATTTGCAAACTATTTCGCTTAACGATAACGGGCCTCTTCTTTCTCAAAGCGCGGCATCATCGCTTAACATTTCTCGCGGAGATTATATTAAAATAACTAATTCCAACTTTAAACACGCAAAAGTAAAGTTACAAGCCGTAGTTCGCAATCTTATTGGCTCAAACATATACATGACTTCGCGCTGCTACGAAAAAATATTCGGCTTTAAGAATGGAAAAACCATTAAACACAACGCTTTAATGCTACAACTTCGCGGAAAAGACGACGCAAAAATGCGTTACGCCGATAATGTTGCTAACCAAGAAGGTGTTCTTGCTGTTATGAGCATTACGCGTATGAAACACGCTTTTAGCTTCGATTTAATGAATGCAGTTGTTGCGCTTATAGTAACTTTGGCTGCTGGCTTAGCATTAGCCGTGCTATTCACATTGGCAAGCACCAATATCTCGGAAAGATCTCGAGAGATAGCTACGTTGAAAGTTCTTGGGTTCTATCAAAAAGAAGTTCATGCCTACGTGCATAAAGAGATGTTTGCACTCACAGTAATAGGCGTTCTAGTTGGTTTACCACTAGGAAGACTAGTTGCTGGCTTGCTAACAAACGCCTTGCGAATGCCAGCACTGTATTTTGAAGTCGAGGTATCTTGGCTAAGTTATGCGATTGCTGGCTTTGCAACGCTGATCTTTGCTCTTATTGTTCAATGGTCAACCAGCCCAGCGCTAGACCGCATTGACCCCGTAAGCTCGCTTAAAAGTGTGGAATAATAATCCAATATTTAAGGGTTCCTATAAAATTGAAAGCTCACGTCTAAAAGAATGGAGTTATAGCAATGAGTGATATTGACCAAACTAACAATGGTCACACTAACAAGATGGAGCGCAGCCTTACAAAAAGACACGTACAATTCATTGCTATAGGCGGAACAATCGGCACTGGCCTATTCCTGGGTTCTGGCAAATCCATTAGTCTTACAGGCCCAAGCATTATGTTTGTGTACATAATTGTTGGCTTAATCATGTTTTTGCTTATGCGCGGCATAGGCGAGCTAATGTATAAAGACCCAAATCAGCACACTTTTATTAGCTTTATTACAAGATATTTAGGCAAAGGCTGGGGCAATTTTGCAGGATGGTCATATTGGATAGTGCTTGTGCTTATTGGCATGAGTGAGATTACGGCAGTTAGCACGTATTGCGTTACTTTCTTCCAAACTTTTGGCATAGACGTTAGCAGCTGGAAATGGCTTATAGAAGTAGCGTTTTTGGCTGCATTAGTGTGCATAAATCTGGTTGCTGTAAAGCTATTTGGAGAAACAGAGTTTTGGTTCTCAATGATTAAAATCACGCTGATTGTGGCTCTTATTGCAACTGCTGTGGTTATGGTTATTATTGGCTACCATTACCCTGCAACGCAGATTAGTGGCGTTACAAATCCTGCAGGCCACGCGGGATTTGACAATATTTTCAACAACTTCTCACTTATGCCAAATGGGTGGCTGGCATTTTTGATGAGCTTCCAAATGGTGTTCTATGCATACCAGCTTATTGAGTTTGTAGGCGTTACAGTTTCGGAAACTAAGAATCCTCGCCAAGTTTTGCCAAAGGCGATTAACGAGATTATTATGCGAATCTTGATTTTCTACGTGGGAGCGCTTGCTTCAATCATGCTAATTGTTCCTTGGCAACAATTTAAAGCTACCGATTCTAAAGGCGTTTATATGTCTCCGTTTATTATGGTTTTCCAATATGCGGGGCTTCATTGGGCTTCGGCGCTTGTGTTCTTTGTTGTTATTACGGCAGCGTCTTCGGCGCTTAATTCGCTGCTTTATTCTGCAGGAAGACACATGTATCAAATTGCTCTGGAATCTAATTCTCCTGTTCTTTCGCATTTGCGCAAAGTTTCGCGCACTAAGGTTCCTGCGCGAGCGATCATTTTTTCTGCTGCATTAATCCTTTTCTCGCCGATTATTAACTCGATTCCTGGAGTGCATGGCGCGTTTATTGTGTTTGCTTCTGCGTCTTCGGCAGTAATAATCATGATTTATATTTTGATTATGGTTACGCACAGAAAGTACCGCGCTTCGGCTGATTTTATGCCAGACGGCTTTGTTATGCCGCACTATAAGCTGCTTAATTCACTAACGATTGCTTTCTTTGTGTTTGTGTACATAACGCTGTTTATTAGCGAAGACACTCGCGGATCTGCGATTGGCGGCCTTATTTGGCTCTTGCTTTTTGGAGGCTATTGCGCGTTGCATCAGCGCTGGCAGAATCGCGATTTAGCGGCTGCTTTGGGCAGATAGTTTTTGTGCAAGTAGTTACGCGATTTATGCTACGCTTTTTGTGTGCGAATTATTGTTGCGGATTGTAGTGCAGAATACACTGGTAGGCTTAATGCAAGTCTTCCAACAGCTAAGCGCGTTTTGCTTATTAAAGAAGACGGAAGCGTGCTTATTTTTTCGGAGATTGGCTCATACAAGCCTCTAAATTGGATGGTTGCTCCGTGCACGATGCACGTTGAGAAGGATCCTGGCGATTCTGGCGATTCCTGCAATTCTGGCGAGGCTGGCGATTCTGCCGATTCTTGCGAATCCGATATTGAATCTTGCGAAGAATCTAATGCCGAATCTGTTTTTACAAACGGAACTGTTCTAAAAATCGCAGCAAAAAAGGGCAACGACATACTTCGCATTGTTTTGCAACACGTTTATAGCGATTCTTCCTACGACTTAGGCGAGGACCCAGGCCTTGTTAAAGACGGCGTGGAAGAGCATTTGCAGCATTACTTAGCAGAGCAGATTGAACGCATTGGCAAAGGTGCAAAGCTTGTTCGACGCGAATACCCTACTGCGATTGGTCCAGTGGATATTATGGCTAAGGATTCTAACGGCGTTCACGTGGCTATTGAGATTAAGAGAAATGGCGGCATTGACGGCGTTGAGCAGCTTACTCGATATTGCGAATTGCTAAACCGCGACCCACTTCTTAAGCCCGTTCGCGGAATTTTTGCAGCGCAAACGATTACTCCACAAGCGCGCGTTCTTGCGCAAGATAGAGGATTTACTTGCCTTATTTTGGATTATGACGATATGCGCGGTGCTGATTCAAACGAGCTGCGACTTTTTTAGGCATACTCACGAATCGCGTTTCGCGCGCATCCACACAGTTACGCATCCACACAGTCGCGGTCGCTAAATCTCAAGCGTTCCAGCAGCCAAATCGCCAGCCACGAACGTCATAAAATAAAATGGCATAGTCGCGATTTTCTGATTTGCATCATAGCCATAATTATTTTTAGAAACTTTTATTGCAAACTCAAACTTGTTATGCATTGCAAACTTATTTAAAGAATTAAGAGTTCCTCTGCCTTTTTTTAACATCAATCGGAAAAAGTTTATTATTTGATTCAACTATAAATTCCAATTCTGAATCTGATTTTCCGCGCCAATAAAACAGTTTTAAACCATTTGCGCTAAGCTCGTTTGCAACGTAATTCTCGAAGAAAATACCAGATAGCGTATTGTCTCTTTCGTTTGAAATAAAAGATGCTGCATTCACTCCGCTTTGATATGAGAACATGCCAATATCGCACAAAAATAGTCGGAAATTACTTTCGTTTTCTTGCATAAGCGGCATGGTTATATGCTCTTTGAGTTGGAATGACTGATTAACAATATGAGTCATAAGCAGCCACTGAATGGACGTCGCAAAATCTCTAGTTCTACTGTCTTTTTTAATAAGACCAGCTGAAAAGTTTTTTGATTCCTTGTTAAGCTCTCTAAAAATATTCTCAAATAAAAGTCGAGATCTTAAAATCGATTCGCTACTTGCTTGGTACAACTCCATATCTGCAAGATAATTGTCATAAAGCGAGCGCAAAATCTCACGCGATTCTAGTAAATCTTTACGTTCAATATATGCCTGTACTGCTTCTGGCATACCCCCAATCAGCAAATATTTATAAACCTCATTTAACGCAAGATTGTGTATTTCTGTAGGCAGCGCTTGCTTAGAATCATAGGCTTCGCGCACCTTTGAATATAGAAAACTATTATTGTTTAGTAGGAACTCACCAAAAGTCATTGGATAGATTGTTATCTGGTCAATTTTGCCTACTGGAAATAGGAATTGACCAACTGCTGATTTCGACGAATTTTGCTTGTGAGCTTCGCGATGCAATTTAATTCGCACCATTGAACCCGTTGCAATTACGTGAATTTTTCTAAAATCTTGGCAAAAATATTTAAGCGACGAAATAATATTTGGGCATTCTTGGATCTCGTCAAAAATCAGCAAAGTGCCTTCATCTATAGCCTTGGAAAATCGCAAAGACAAGTATTCTATAATCTTTTTTGCGTTTGCTGTGCTTTCGCAAAAGTCACGAACCTCATCTTCTTTTTTAAGATCGATGTAAATATAACTATTTTTATAATATTTTTCCGCAAAAAGTTCTTTTACTAGATACGTTTTACCAACCTGGCGCGCACCCCATATAATTAGCGGCTTACGATTCGGCTTGCGATTCCAGGCAATTAATTTTTGTAATGCTAGTCGTTCCATGGCTTACTCTTTTTAATGTTGATATTACAACGATTATAGCATTATTTGCCAGTTTTGGGAGGTTTTTTGAGCAATTATTTGCCAGTTTTGGCATGTTTTTTACGCAATAATTTGCCAGTTTTGGGATGTTTGAGGATTAGCAAACAATAACAGCACTTTAGTAATCTTCCCATTATGAATATATGGATATTGTTTACGTAAAAGCTAAATACTTGCACTCAGTAAGGTTTTTTCAAAAACACGTGAATATGGAAATTAATAAAATGTTCAACTGTACTATTCATTGATTATATAGATATGTTAACTTTTTAAATCTTTTAACCAAACTTAAAAAATCACTTGTTTTCTATTTCTTAAAGACGATATATTGTAAATGCTAATTCTCAATAAGACTGGACTTGTTATCCAGTTTGATTGCTCAGCAGATTTGATGATTATCACTCCAAGGGAAGCTTCAAGCTTCCCCGTTTTTTATTTATTATTTTTCAAATTAGGGGGTTATAGGCCAAAAGTGTGCAAAGCTAAGCTGATGAATATTATGTGTCTATAATCCATAATCTAAACAGCATTAAAAACTCAGCTAACAAACTGAGAAAACAACGGTCATATGTTACTCGCGCAGTACGTAATCTGCGTTAATAACAAATAATTGCGATTTAGCGTTACTCTCGCAGTACGTAGACTGCGCCAGTAACAGCATTTGACGATTTATTGTTAAATATTCAGCTAATACATGCCTCGAACGCCGCTTAGTATAAGAAATAACCCACATTCGATATACTGCGAGCCTTACTGCCATAAAGGTTATGAGCTTATTTTTACACACTTTTTGCTCGGGCAGTGAATGTGCAGAAAACAGATTCGATTACCGCAAAACGCTTGTATTGCAATGCGTGAGACATGATTTTTTACACACTTTTTTGGCCTATAACCCTTCAGTTATTTTTGCGCTCGATTATTTTGTGTTAAAAGACAAACTCCCAAACAAAGAGCTCTAGGCATAAAACCTAGAGCTCTTCGTTTGAGATCTTTCCGTCACAAAGTGCCGCAGGACGCAATTTACTGCCAACCGTTGCGTTGCAAAACGTCGCTGTCAGCCGTCGCAAGCGCGCCAAACGCCACCGTCAGACGAGCTACTGCAACGATGTACCGTATTATCGCCTGCGCCAGCGAGTGCGCCCTTCGCCAGTGTCGCTGCAAACCATAGGCACGCCTTTTGGTGATACAGCTTCTACTCCTGGTCCTGAGCTGCAGAAAGCGCCTGGATGAACAACCATTGCGCCGGAATTTTGTGGCGTCTGTTGTTGAGGTGCTGGAGCGGGAGCAGGTGCGGGAGCGGGAGCAGGTGCTGGAGCAGGTGCTGGAGCGGGAGCGGGAGCTGGTGCTGGAGCAGGAGTTTGAACCTGTTGCTGCGGCTGCTGCTGTGGTGGCGGTGCAGGAGTAGGAGTAGGTGCTTGATTTTGTTTAGGATCATTGCTTGTGTTTTTACTCGTATCGCCATTATTTCCGTTATTGCCACTATTACCGGCATTGCGATTAGTGTTAGAACGCAATACTTTTACACTATTTTTTCTTTTACGATTAACGCGCTTGCGCTTACGCGTTGTAGTTTTCTTTTTGCGTTTTATACCATTTTTGCTGTTTTTGCGTTTCCGATTTTTACGATTTTTCTTCTTTTTGCGTGTCTGCTTTTTCTTAGACTTTTTGTTATCAGATTTTGCTTTATTGCGTTCTTCTGCTGTTAATCCGTCTTCGTCTACTACTTCGATGTGTTTCTTTGAATTCTCGTCCTTCTTTCCCTTTTCGTCACTTTTTTCATCCTTTTTTCCGTCTTTATTTTTATCTTTAAAAACCGATTTCCAAAAGTTTTTAACTCCGTCAAACCAAGAACCTGCGACAATTATTTTGGTACTATTGTCGGATTTTTGAGTTGCCGTAATGCAAGAGTTTATTTTATTTTCGCTAGCATACGCAGTCTCGGGGGCAGCAAATAGTGATGTCGACATTGCGAGAGTAATGAGTATGCCCAAAATAGTATTTACAATGGAGCGAGTTGTAGCTTTATGCTTCGTAACGCGCGTAATCTTCTTGCTCATAAGTTTCCTATCTGTAGTTTCGCAAGCTAGGTTATACTACATTCTATTTGATTGTCATTACGTATGTTGCGTTTAGCGTTAGCTTTATTTTCTTGAATATTATGACCCAAATATGCTTGTTGCAGATTTTTCGCATTTTGGTGAAGATATTATTAACGGTCTTAAAAATGGTACGTATAGTATTCAAGAATCAAAAAAGTGTGCTGGCAATTTTTGTTCTAACATTGTTAATGCAAAAGGACGTATTGTTAGGTCTATTACACTAAGAAAAGCAATTGATTCAGCACAAATTTTTTCTAATGTTCCAATGCTGTGTATACAACTATCTCTTCAGCGCATATCTTCGCAAATAGCTGATGTAAGTAGAAAAATTTATATGATGATTGAAGACGCTCGCAGCGAAAGCTCGATTGATAAGTTTATGAATGCAAGAGACAAGATTAAGTTAGCATCTAATGCGTCATCAGAAAAGCAAGAAGAATATCTAAAAGAAGCAGACACATATTTAATGGAAGGTCTTAACTCTTTGTATTCGAATATATATAACCGAGTCAAAGACTTAGATAGGATTAATAAAAAAAGAATATATGAAAGTATTCATGATGTAGATTCAACACTTTCTTATATTACTGAAGATATGAAAATAATACCGAAATATCTTGGGCTAAGAACATATCTGTTTCATTGTCGTGGAAAGTTTGAGAATATAAAGTCTATTTTCGAGCATTATTCAGGTTTTCTACTTAAATTAAATGAAGCAAGAATTTATAGCGGTAATAAATATACTGCTTTTGAATTAATTCACGAATATTACCAGTACAATGAGGAAAATATTAATTTTTGGCTTGAAGAGCCAAAACAGATAATTAATTCAGTTGATTCATATAAGGCTCTATTAGCCAATAAGAGCAGAGATATCTTGTGTTTAGAGGCGGAGCGTTTAGAAAATGAGTAAAGAATGCGAAAAGCGTCGTTGTAAGCTTTGTAAGAAATTGCTTATATGTGAAAAATGTTTATGTAAAAGATGTTACTTAGATGCAAAAAATAAGTTTTACTTCATTGCTGGTACTGCTGTTGTTGGTGCTGGTTGTTTATCAGTTTTTAGTAAAAATGCAGATGTCAATAAAAACAAAAATTCCAGCAACTGCGACAATTCTAATGAAGACTGATTTATTTGCGTAAATTTATAGCTCTTTGTTACTTATTTATCTTTGATAATTCAATTATCGGCAATGATCTAAATCGATACCTAATAGATTATCAACAAGCTTTATCATAATCCACGTCATATTTGTCTTTCACTTTCACAGCAACAGCTAACTCTTTATATCGTTGATATACTCACAGAATCGTGATAATGTTTAATTATTAAAACAAGGAGCTAACTATGGCTGTTAGTTATAAAAAACTATTACATCGCATGATTGAAGAAGATATTTCCAATCAGGACTTAATGAGAATGAGCAATATTTCCGCCAACATTATTACGAAACTACGCACTGGGCAGTATATATCACTGGAAAAAGTGGAAAGTATCTGCACAGCTTTACACTGCACGCCCAACGATATTTTGGAATTTGTAGCGGAGGATGAAAAGTAATGGCAAAAAAGGAAACTGCTGAAAAGGCATTAAATATAGATAGCATACTTTTTAATTGTAGAGATTACTTACGTGCAGCACGAAATTCTGGCTCATTTTTTGAAAAAAGAGATATGATGCTCACACTTGTATTCTTGCGTTTTATCGGTGAGAAATACGAAGACGGCATCGAATCACTCCGTAAGACTTTAATTGAGCAGGGACTAGACCCTGATGATGAAAACATCAGAGCCGCATTCTTTGATGATGCTACTTTTGCAGATGGAACATACAACCTTCCTGTAGAAGCAAGATGGTCAACCATCATCAACACACCAGCTCCAAAACTCAATGTTGCACTAGACACTGCATTAAGCAAACTTGAAGCGGAAGATCCTCAGCTTAAAGGTTGCTTTATAAAAGGTACATTTACTACCCGCAATTTAGCAGCTAATGACATCAAGAAAATTGTTGATGAAGTTAATAAAATCAGCCACAAGGCTTTTGGTAAGGAAAAAGATTTAATCGGCTATGTGTATGAATATTTCCTTAAAGAGTTCGCAGTTAATGCAACAAAGGAAGAAGGAGAATTCTATACTCCTCACGATGTAGTTAAGCTTATTGCAGCTATGATTGAACCGTTTGAAGGTAGACTTTACGATCCTGCATGCGGCAGTGGAGGTATGTTCATTCAAAGTGCCGAACTTGTGAAATCAAAGCAAGGCAATCTGAATAGTATCAATGTTTATGGTCAGGAAAAGGAAGCTGCAACTTATCGTCTTGCAAAGATGAATTTGGCACTTCGTGGTATTAGCCATAACCTTGGTGACACAAATGATTCTTCATTTACCCATGATTTACATAAGGGATTATATTTCGACTACGTCATGGCAAATCCACCTTTTAATCTTAAAGGCTGGTATGATGAAAATTTAAAGAATGATGCTCGCTGGGCAGATTATGGCACACCTCCTGAAAGCAATGCCAACTATGCGTGGATTTTACATATACTATCACATTTAAAGCCTTCTAACGGGGTTGCGGGATTCTTGCTTGCTAACGGTGCATTAAATGACAGCGATACATTAGAAATTCGTAAAAAACTTATTCAAAATGATAAGGTAGAAGCAATTATTGTTCTTCCACGAGAACTTTTTATCACAACAGATATCAGTGTAACGCTTTGGATTTTGAATCAAAATAAAAAAGGCGGAAAATACCACGATAGAAATCTTCGCAACCGAGAACATGAAATTTTATTCATGGATTTACGCACCTGGACGGAAAATGCTGTCAAAGGTGAAAACAAGAAAAAAGTACGCCTTAGTGCCGAACAGATTCAGCGTGCTGCCAACATTTACCACACTTGGCAAAGTGAAGGCACAGACGGCAATAATTATGCCGTACCTGAGCTTTACCGCAGTGTCGGTATGGCAGAAATTGAAAGCAAGGATTGGTCACTTACACCAAGCAAATATATCGAGTTTATCGACCATGATTTAGAGATTGATTATGAAAAGGAAATGGCACGCATTCAAGCCGAGATGAAAGACCTCCTGCATGAGGAAAAAGAGTCACAAAAGATGCTTGAGGACGCCTTCAGGGGGATCGGCTATGGGATTGAGTAGATATAAGTTGGGAGAGCTGATTGAATTAGTAACCGAGACCAATTCTGATTTAAAATATCAGGAAAATGATGTTAGAGGTATGACGATAACAAAGGAAATAATACCGACAAAGGCGAATGTTAAAAACACCGATTTAAGTAAATTTTTAGTTGTACACCCAAATGAGTTTATATTTAATCCTCGAACACATGGTAAAAAGATTGGTTTTGGATACAATAATTCAAATAAAGCATTTTTGATTAGCTGGAATAATATTGCATTTAGTCTATCTGAGTATGGTAGAAAATTAGCATTGCCTAAATATTTATTTTTACACTTTAATCGTTCTGAATGGGACAGAGCTGCATGCTTTTCTTCATGGGGCAGTTCGACAGAAGTTTTTTCATGGAATGCCTTATGCGATATGGATATTGATCTTCCTTCACTTGCCATCCAGCAAAAGTATGTGAATGTCTACAATGCCATGGTGTCTAATCAAAAAGCCTACGAACGCGGCTTAGAGGATTTGAAATTAACTTGTGATGCTTATATTGAGGATTTGAGAAGGCAGATACCTTGTGAGTCTATTGGTCCGTATATTGATTCCGTAAATGAGAACAACTCTGAGAATGCATATACTCATGTTCAAGGGGTTGAATCTGGTGGTTCATTTATAGATACAAGAGCAAATATGCAAGGTGTAGATATTGGTAAGTACACTGTTGTTCGCAAGGGAAATATTGCATATAACCCTTCACGAATCAATATTGGTTCAATTGCACTATATAATAGTGATGAGCCCTGCGTTGTGTCACCTATGTATTCAGTTTTTAAAGTTACAGATACAGACAAGGTTTCACCAGAATATTTAATGCTATGGTTTAATAGAACTGAATTTCAAAGATATACTTGGTATTATGCTGCAGGTTCTGTAAGAGATACCTTTGATTTTAATTTAATGCAGGAAGTCGAATTTCCAATTCCGTCAATTGAAACCCAAAAAGATATTGTAAATATTTTGACTGCATACAATAAAAGAAAATCCATCAACGAAAAACTAAAAGCCCAAATCAAAGACATCTGCCCTATTTTAATTAAAGGCTCTATTGAAGAAGGAAGAAACACAAAGGAGGCGTAATCTATGGCAAAGTTAAAGGAGTATAACGGCCACTACTGTGAATCAGAGTATGAGTATGCCTTCATTGGTTTCTTGGAAGCTGAAGGCTGGGATTATATCGCCGGCAATAATATCAACCGCATCAGCAAAAGAGATGTGTTGATTGCCGATGATTTCAAAAAGTTTATTGCCAAGACAAATCCAGAACTTACCGAAGATGAGGTTACACAGATTTTCGACAATGTCCGTCTTGTCGGTGCGGAAAGTGATTTTGCCACCTTGCATAAAGTCTACGGTTGGATGGTGGACGGCATTCAGTTTACACTGCAAGACGGTTTAGCCAAGATGATACCTCTTATCGACTTTGAAAACCCTGATAAGAATATTTTCCGTGTTGT
>QWCD01000104.1_pt1 | contig 27159 bp, 19 predicted proteins | sample 1972461 | NCBI WGS metagenome assembly QWCD01 (sample SAMN09866717, study PRJNA288562) | Human vaginal metagenome isolate term4_vaginal, whole genome shotgun... | isolation source: vagina | host: Homo sapiens | place: USA: California | reverse complement strand
AATAGCGAAAACTATCAAGATAAATTTTTATCATTCATAAAAAAATTTATCCAAGAACCGAATAAAAAAGTAATTATAAAATCTTTGTAGCGTTAGCACTGGATAAGGCAAAAACCTATCTAGTGCTTTTTTTATTGGTCCAAGAGCATCTATCAGATGCTTTTGGACGAGTAAAAAAGGTAGATAGCAATAGGCCTACTTAAAACTCTAGTCATATCTGCATCAAATTGAGGAACAAATCTTTAAAATATATCAAAATGTTTCTATATAGACTGCTACCGAATACCCCTAATCAATCTAAGAAAAATAAGAATTTTTAGTATTTATATCACCTCGCATGCAATGCGTATGATGTATGACTAGATTAGCTCTGGCTATCTAGTTCTTGCCAATCAGTAACAAAAGTCAAAGGAGAATACAATGACACAATCTCAATCATCAGAGTCAATCAAAATTTATTGCACATCTCAATTAAAAAAGCAAATTAAAAATATTGCTGCTTTAGAAACTAAAAGTATATCTACGTACATTACTGATGTGTTAAAGAAGCACTTTAATCAATCTATAAAAACTCGTCAAGATGAGCTTACAACTCTAAAAAGAGACATGGATCGAATAGAGCTTCTAACGCTAAGTCTTTTTAAAGACCTTTATCTTCCCCTCGGCAAAGAGGAAAACTTTGAAGAGATTTGTGCATCTGTATATAGAAAGGATTAAAAAAATGAACAACAAAAAAAATAATATTAATAGCAATATCATTTTTAATGAACTTTATAAAGGCCAAATGTCCCTCTCTTTGTGGAAAAAACACCTAAAAAAAGCTATAGGTGCCACACTATTATTTGAAGCGATAATTAGTCCCGCTTTATTCGGCGGATATCTATATCAAGCGCAAAACACTTTATCTAACCAAAATATATATGTTACTAAAGACGTTGCTTTCTCATACATCAATCCTCTAAGGCCAGACACTTATAAGATCCCAATTGGAACGTTTATCACCAATCACAAGTTTGCTACACCTGTCAGTGCTGATACTCAAATACCGTTTAAACTATATAAAGATGTTATTAATCAACTAACCAGCAATCAATTACTTGAATTAAAAAAAATTTATAAAGACTATTGGCTACTTCCCCTGCTCTTGACCTTATCAGGTTCAACTTATTGTACATATCTCCAATATCACAAAGATACTCAAAAAGCAAAAAAAGACATTCACAAAAGAGGTATGCAGCTATTATCTCAAAACAAGATCTCATCCTATCTACACGACAAGCCACACGTTCTCTCTTTAGATAATATTCACATTCCTAAAGACACAGAGTGTAAACATCTTTTAGTATTTGGTGCCAGTGGATCTGGTAAATCAGTTCTCTTAACCCAATTCTTAAATCAAATTAATATTTATGCGGATCTACATAATGATAAGCGTCACTACATCCTTACAGATGTAAAACCAGAATTTGTAGGCAAGTTTGCCAAACCAGATGATTTCATTTTTTGTCCCTTCGATAAAAGAAATGTTAACTGGTCTGTCTTCAATGATATTAATGAGGTTTCCGATTACGACACTTTTGCCTCTCTACTGTTTGAAGACACTGACGTCAAGGATCCCTATTGGGGCATCGCTGCAGCCTCTATCTTTGCCGATGGGCTCAAATACCTCGACTTACATAATAAGCGAACCAATAAAGATATTTTAAATTTTTTTAAATTACCTCTAGAGGAATTAAAAAGGAGAATACAGACATTACCTCCTGACTTAATTACATCTACTCAACATTTTAATACAGCCGAAAGTACACTTGGCTCGGTAATCTCCATGTTAGGGACAGGATTATTACCTTTTAAACACATAAAAGATGATGATACAAAGTCCCCATTCTCCTTCAAAAAATATATTCGTGAAGAATATAAACGGGCCAATGGCACAATTCCTAATTTATACCTTCTAGTTCCATCTAACAAGCAACAACTAATGGCACCACTTTTATCTTTAGTCATGGATATTATGATTAGCGAAGCCCTGACTCTACCAGAATCCCAGGAATGTCGTCTGTATTTTGTGATTGATGAAATTGGCAGCGTCAACAAAATCAATCTATTACCCGATTTAATCACCAAAGGGCGCAGTTATGGTATTAGTATATTAGCCCTAACACAAGACCCAGGACTGTTAAAAGCTAAATACGGCGATCAAGTGATGCAGTCTTTTCTCAACAACTTTGGCACACAACTTGTTTTACGCATCAATGATGCAAAAACGGCTAAAGAACTGGCTGAAAATTTTGGCTTTGAAGAAAGACTAGAGTACAAGCCATCACTCCAACTGCAGGATAATGGACAAAGGGTGCCTTCTTATACGCAAGATACGGTTAACAAAGGACTAGTAGTAGCTAGTGAACTACAAAACCTAGCACCTTTTCAGGGCTATGGCAAAATAGTTGGCTATAATCCTTTTAAAATAACTATCCCTAAAATATTTTTTGATAACCAAAAAGGCGTAAAACACTTTGATCCTGTTGATCCTGTAACAATTAAAAAGTACCAACACTACACCTCTACAAGACAAGAATTACGGCAACGCAACACCGAATCCTTACTGAATAAATTCAAAAAAGGAGATGAATAATCTATGTTAACAACCTCTAACGTATCTATGATCCAGGCAGGCAAAGACGACTATTACGCCCGCACCCTAACCCAAGAGGATTTTTGGTTTGGCAATGGTTTACTATCCCCCATCGGGGATAGTATCCCCAACCCCAATCAAACAACTGTAGTTCAATTAACTCATCCTGATTATGAAGCCATAAGAAATTCCTTAAAAGAAGAGTTTCCTCCTAATTCTAAAAAGTTAGCTATTGATATTACCTTTTCTCCACCTAAATCAGTCTCAATTGCTATGTTAAATCCTACTTTAAAATGCGATCTCATTGACGTCCATAATCAAGCCGTCAAAAGGGTATTAGCCTTCATTGAAGAAAATCATGTAATCTTGCGCAAGCACACTAATAAAGATAATAAAACTGAGCATATAAAAACAAAAAACGCTCTATTTGCCTGCTTACAACATAGAGTCTCACGGGAACAATATCCTCAACTACATACACACTGCCTGCTTTTTAGAAAAACTATGGTTAACGGCAAAATCATGACCATCGAAGACCGATTCATTCATTCAAATCAATATTTATTTTCGTTGATGTACGATAACGAATTATGTCGAGCTCTCCAAGAACGCCATATTCCTCTACGGGAGGCCAATAGTCCTGATCACAAAAATAATCACTTTGAAATCTCAGGCGTGAGTGATGTGTTAATTGACCACTTTTCTAAGCGCAAACATCAAATACTAAATTACAAAAAAACTCATAATTTTTCCGATACATGGGAAGGTGCCCATGCTGTGGGACTCGCGTCTCGTAAGGCTAAACCTCCTGAAGACTTACAGGCATTAGAAAAAGTATGGCAACAAGATATTAAAGAATTAGGCGGCTTTTCAGTTCAAAAAACATCTCCAACTAATGAACCACTTAGAGCCTTAGAAATTGACACATTCATAAAAAGTTCTATCGATGCTCTCCAGGAAAAAGCCTATGCCTTTTCAAAATCAGATATCATGATTGAAGTCTATAAGCAAGGCATGATGCTGGGAATCACTCTACCTGAATTAGAAAATACTTTTGACAATCATTTACAAAGCCATCTAATTCAGGTTGGTTTTCGCCATCTTAATAACGAACCCTATTTTACAATCCCTAAAAACATGGCTAGGGCTAAATACATCGACAATATTTTACTTACCCCTAAAATTGAAGATTATAGTACCCTCTCTACTGAAATCGCCACTGAACAAATACAATCTATTTCAAAAGAATTAAAAGAATCACAAGGGTGGGAACTATCAGAAGGACAAAAGAGGCAGTCAAACTTATGCTCTCTACTTCTGATAAGTATGTGGCAATTGAGGGCATTGCAGGAGCAGGTAAAACTACAATGTTAGAACAAGCTAAAGCTTTATATGATACACAAGGTGTTAAGGTAATCGGCATGGCCTTTACGGGTAAAGCTGCCGAAGCTATGGAATCTGAAGCAGCTATTCCTTCTCAAACGATTCATAAGTACCTTAATCAACTCTCACCATCTACACCTCACGATAATTAGGATTTTTCCGCTGTCAAGAAAGCCGATAGGTCAGAGGTCTGGATTGTTGATGAAAGTTCTATGCTTACAGACCATCTACTTAGCAACATTTTAGATGTATCAGAAAAACGAAATGCTAAAGTAGTTTTTCTTGGTGATCCAAACCAATTGCTTCCAATTGGCACTGGTAATGCCTTTGCTCGTATGACACAAGAGTCTAATGAACAAGTTCCAACGGTTCGAATGCGTGAAATCAATCGCCAAGAAGAAGGCTCAAACCTTAGAAAAACAGTCGAAGCCTTATCTGGGAAATTCGACAATATAGAAAAGACTTCTCCTCTCGCTTATATTGATGAAAATATCAAAGAAATCCCTCAACGTGATTACCGCATAAACTCCGTCATTTCAGATTTTTTCAAATACACGCCCAAGGAACAAGATAAAACAGCTATCTTAGTAGCTCGTAACAACGATCGTAATGAATTAAATCAAAAGATTCATGAACGATTAGTAAAAGATAACTATCTCGCTTCGGAACACATATTATCAAGTATCAATCAATATGGTGTTGAAGAATCAAAGGTCTATTCCATAGGAGAAAAAATTGTTTTTACGAAAAATAATTATAAAATCAAAAATACTAACGGCGATACTGTTGGTATAAAAAATGGGCAGATAGGCAAAATTACTGATATTAACGGGTCTAAGATAATTGTAGAAACTAATACAAAGCAGCAAATAACATTTGATTCTAGAGAATACAAGCACTTTGATTATGGCTATGCTATGACTACCTTTAAGGCCCAAGGTTTCACTGTAGATAACGCCTTAATCATGCACGATAGTACCCAAAGAAGCTCTAATGCCAGAAATAAAATTTACGTAGATGTAAGCCGGGCTAAAAAGCCAGTAAAAATCTTTACCGATGATAAAGAAGCCCTAGCTAAACAGGCTAAACGCTTCCAACAAAAAATCACGGTTTCCACTTTTAGCCCTCGTCCACCAAAAGATAAAGAAAGGAGTTTAAATAATACCCAAAATGCAAAAACTAAGACGCTCCAACGGTGAGATTATCTTCTTCCAAAGACAAGGCAAATGGCGAGGACAGTTCAGCATTACCAAAAACGTATCAAAAATATGACTCTACGCTCCGCCTCTATATTCTCCCTTATCTTGGGCAAAAAAAATTATCAACGATTACTCCACAGAATGTACAATCCCTACTAAACGATTGGAGTACAGGTAATTTAAAAGGAAAAAAGGGCCACCCCATCTCGTCTAGTACCATCCGTTGTGCTAGAAGGTACTTATCAGAACTTTTTAATTATACTGTAAATATTGGTCTACTAATAAAAAATCCGATTAAGTTAACCAAAGCGCCTCGTCTAGTAACGACTGAAATTCATAATCTTACCAATGCTATGAAGATACAAATGCAGACTAATATAGATTCACCCTATCGAATGAACTACTATGCCTCTTACATTGCTACTAAGATTGCTATTGGAACAGGTATGAGGCTTGGTGAAGTCTTCGGACTATGTTGGGATTGCGTTGATTTAAATCATAATATAATATCCGTTCGACGAAGCATCCAAACAGGTGGCAAAGAACAAGTCTTTCAAGATACTAAAACCAAAACCTCTCGACGTAGTATTCCCATCACAAAAGACTTATGCCAAGAGTTAATCACCTATAAAGAGTTCCAAAGCAATTACGCTAAAACATTAGGCGATAAATGGGTAGATACGTATGTTGTTATTATCTCGGGTATTTTTGGTAAAATTCTATCCACTAGCAACTTTAAATCAAGGTATTTCATTCCTATATTAAAGCAATTAAACCTAGATTACATTACCTTTCACGATCTTCGTCATACTCATGCAACCCTACTATTAGCACAAAAAATAAACCCTAAAATCGTGCAAGAACGACTTGGCCATTCAACTATTACCCTGACATTAGATACCTATTCCCATCTAATTCCAGATATATAAAAAGAAGCTGTCAATGCACTCGATAAATTAGGAATATAATATGTCCTTAAAACAACTAATCATAATCTGCAAAGAATTAAAACTACTAAAAAAACTACTAAAATCGATACAAAAAGCGGATAGCTCATCTCGAACTATCCGCTTATTTACGCTGGTGATCCAGGAGGGATTCGAACCCCCGACCCACGGCTTAGAAGGCCGTTGCTCTATCCAACTGAGCTACTGAACCATGATAACTATATACGATTAGATACTGATAAAAAAATGGAGCGGGTGAAGGGAATCGAACCCTCGTGACCAGCTTGGAAGGCTGGGGCTCTACCATTGAGCTACACCCGCATAACATGGTCGGAGCAGCAGGATTCGAACCTGCGACCCCCTGGTCCCAAGCCAGGTGCGCTACCAAACTGCGCTATGCCCCGTAATGCAATATCTATTCTAACAACAAAATGATAAGTTGTCAACTTAAAACTAGTAAATTTTTAATGAAAAATAACATGTATAATCTAGCTATTTGTATCCGTCACACCAATCTATTCATTTTATAAAAATAATAATTATTTTACTTATAACTAAAATTAATATATCTTAATATTTCCAGTTATATAGCATATATTACAAAGGATTTTATCATCATATAATTTATAGTAATTAATTTAATAAAAACGAGTTATTTCACATATTCTAAATTTGACGGTATACTGACATTGTAAGTAAATGATGACAACCCATTCACTTACCTAAGTTTGAGGAGACTTAGCTACGATAGTGCATTCGCACTAAGAAAGAAGGATTAGAATGAATTTGTTTAGAGCATTTGAAAAACATTTAGAATCTCGTCGATTAGCAGCTGCAACTGCATGTTATAATCATCCAGTTGCCCATCAAGTATGGCATCCATGGACCACTGAACAACGACGAAACATGAATGTTGGTTTAGTTGGAGTTTTTGCTTCTAAATAATTCAGGAGGGACAGTTATTAGAACCTAGATTTTAATTAAAGTTTTGAGGAAAACTTTAATGTGACCATAAAAGCATCTATGTGTTCCCTTAGTTAAACTATCTCCCTTGCCACACAAAATAGCGTATACAAAATTGAGGAGTTTTGTATGCGCTATTTTTACGTATGTAAACAGGTAGTATTCATAGAGTCATGCCATTTGATTCAATTCTACATACATACTATGCTGGACTATATACATTATAGCCATTATACTATCTGACTTTTCACCTATCTCACAACTATCTAAAACGGAAAATAATATGACATTAAAATTCAATTATCAAATATAATTATATGCAACTTCTATTGTAAACTTTATACAGTAACAATATCAAAGAACCTTATAAATTAATGATTTACTAGCATCTAGATACAGACAAAAAGCTTTTTGTATAGTACAATGATAATATATATTTATTTTTTGGTAGTATCAGTCATATTAGCTGAAAGCTCAGTTAGATTTCGCCCACTCTACGAGTATTAATAGACTACCGTTAGTACACATGGAGAATACATATGGACACATCGTATTATCACAATTTTATCACCCTAGTCCAAACGGGTAACATGACACAAGCAGCTGAATTACTTCATATTACACAACCAGCGTTAAGCAAACAGCTTAAATATTTAGAAGCTGAGTTTGGCACTCCCTTATTACACATCAAACGAGGTCAACGAGGCTCTAATTTGCAATTAACTGATGCTGGTCGTATATTCTATGAAAAAGCACAGCAACTTTGTTCCATTGAAGAATCTACTTACAATGCAGTAAAACAGCTAAATTCAAAAATTGAAGGCACCTTGCGCATTGCCGCCTCTGCTTCACGATCTACCTCATTAATTCAAGACTCTATCAAAAACTTTTCTGTCAAGTATCCATCGGTACGATATGAAATTTATGAAGGATTAATGGCTAACGTAACAAGTCAATTAATTAGCGGTAGTGCAGAAATTGGAATTTGTAATGAACAAATGGTCGATATTGAAAAGTTCGATATCATTCATACAGAAGATGAAGATTTATATGCTTTATTCCGCACTGACGTGTTCTGGACGAATCGTGAAAAAGAATCTCTTTCCTGGACTGATATTAGAAAATGTCCCCTTAGTTTATCTGGTGGTTCGGTTCGCATGATTATGCAATCGCCTTTAGCAGATTTATCTACCTTAAATGTAGTATCCATTACCACAACACGAAGTTCTGCCATTGAATGGGCCGCAGAAACAGGCCGTACTGTAGCATTAGTGCCAATGGATATAAAAGAACATGTTCATTTTAGAAAAGTGACTCGCTTACGTTTACCAGAATTTTCAGGTACCTTCCGCAAGGCGTTCATTGTGTTGAAAGGCCATAGTCTATCACCAGTAGCACAACAATTTATAGATTTCTATAAAGCGAATGCATAATGTCTGTTATACTACCTCAGATCGTTATCAGTTCAAGATTTCTAGTATCTAAGAATACCCTATAGATGTAATTCTATCAACGTAACAACTAAACATGTAACCTATCAATTCATGACTACATTATAAAAGGTACTGACCTTTGCTTACCATGTCCTACTTCAATGGTAACACCAGTTACTGGGGTCTACTCAATTTTGTATGCTGATAGGCATTGCTATTTAGTTACACCATGCCAATAAAAAGGGTCCTTTGTGGCCCTTTTTCCTATTAAATACTAATAGAGGAAAATGAATCCTTATAGTGTCTCACATCTTTATGCAGTCGAATGTATGGAATGAACGATATCCTATCATAGAGTTGCTATGAAAGTAAAAGCTAGGAAATTATCCCCCTTATCAATGCGTCAAAAAAAAACAAAAAGTCTGTAAGTATCTACACTTACAGACTTTTTTCTTGGTAGTAAAGGACGAGCTAACTAGTTTTATTCTTTCTAATGCAACGTCTTTAATGACATATTGGTCCATGTACTATCTAAGAAACTACTATATCACTACAGTATGATAATAATTTATATCTGGATAATGGTTTCACCATTGATGAAACCATCGTCACGTATATTGCATGATTACCAATGAATGCACCATGTATAAGTTCTTTATAGCAAGAACGGTCTAGTATACTGAATTTCTACGCGGTATAATCAGCTACTTCATAACTTATAAACATATATCAATGATTATATCAATCTGTTATCTTTTTTAGAATTCATAGTATATTCCTATACAACAACATGTTCATTCTTATACATCCTCTACATGTACTACATAAAGAGATGAATGTATTATACTTCTAATTGTCCTACAATATCATTTATAGAATCAATCCCATACGTATCTAGATAGTCTTCCATCTCCCGTGCAATGCGGCTTATGGCAGTAGGATCTACCATAGAAGCCGCGCCTACTGATACACAACTAGCACCAGCCAACATAAATTCAATAGCATCTGTACCTGTCATGATACCGCCCATGCCCATAATAGGAATCGCCACTGCCTGTGCCACTTGATGCACTAATCGAAGTGCTACTGGTTTAATGGCAGGTCCCGATAAGCCACCATATAGATTACCTAATATAGGTCGTCGTGTACGCACATCAATAGCCATACCTAATAAAGTGTTGATTAAACTAATGCCATCCACGCCTTCTGCTTCTACGGCCTTAGCAATTTCTGTAATATCTGTTACATTAGGCGATAATTTCATAATAACAGGAAGTGTCGTATGATGTCTGACACTACGTGCCACTGCTGCGGCATCTTCTGGTCGCACACCAAAGGCGAGGCCCCCGCTCTTTACATTAGGACAAGAAATATTGACTTCGAATCCATGAACACCATCGACAGATAGGGTCTCTGCCATCCACCCATATTCTTCTACTGAATCGGCGGAAATATTGCAGAGTACGGGAAGAGCATAGTGTTTTAATTCTGGTAACACCTGGGAAAGGAACCCTTCTGCTCCAGGATTTTCTAAACCAATACAATTCAAAACGCCCGATGGTGTTTCTGCAATTCGCGTGCCCTCATTCCCTTTTCTAGCGCGTGGCGTCAAGCCTTTAACGGATACGGCGCCTAATTCATTACTAATATCAATATAGTCTACATATTCCAAGGCGTTACCAAATGTGCCCGATGCAGATATGATAGGGTTTTTCATAGAAATTCCACAAAACGTGGTCGCTAGTTTTGGTGATGGTGTTACAGTGCCGTTTAAATCTTTTTCACTTGCCCTATAGATTGTTGTATTACTAACCATTCTTGTACCTCATTTTCTAGTATATAGTACGATTATATATCGATAGCGTACTCGCTAGGTCACTGACTCTACAGGTGTGCACCTAGAGGAAAAATACATCTTCCGCCGCAAACACTGGTCCATCTTTACATACTTTATAGCGCTTACCCGCTTTGCCATCACAGCCGCAGCCTAAACAGCCACCTGTACCACAACCCATTCGTTCTTCCAAGGATACTTGACAAGGGACTCCTAATTCCATAGCAATCTTTGCTACGCCTTTCATCATCGGCATCGGTCCGCATGTCATAATCGATGTAATCGCAGTCGATTGTAGTAAGTCGGGCATAATCGTTGTAGGAAACCCTTTAGTACCTACAGATCCATCATCGGTGGTAATATGCACAGTTACGGGCAAATTGTTAAATAAATCGGCCCAAAATAATTCACTTTTATTGCGAAATCCCAAAATAACATGAGCCGATTCATGTGCTTTCAAATGATGGGCAATTGAAAGCATCGGTGCAATTCCCACGCCACCACCTATGAGCAGCATAGATGATGTTGTGGTAAACGGTTGTCCTAATGGTCCCAAGCAATCGAGTGTATCCCCTGGTACTAAGCGTGTTAGTAACATAGTACCACGCCCTACGACGCGATATAATAAAGTAATCGTGCCTGTGTTAGCGTCAAAATTGGCATAACTGATAGGGCGTCGTAACAATGGCGCTGTCCCATCAGTCAGGCGGACATTACAAAATTGCCCCACTTGTGCTTCAGCCGCTTGTTTAGGTGCATAGAGGTCCATAACCCATACATCGGCCCCAATTTGTTCATTGCGAACGACTTCGCCCATTTCTACATATCCACTCATGTATTACTCCTGTTCGTAATCTTGTAACGCTTCTACATTAATCGTTGATTCCGTTTTACGACTCGCCACCACACGTAAGACTTCTCGCGCTGTATCTAAGGATGTCAAGCAAGGTGTACCCAACTCAACAGCTAATCGTCGCAATTGGAACCCTTCTCGTTCAGGTCGTTTACCCGCAGTCAATGTATTTAGCACCAAGTCGATGGTGTCTTGACGAATATGATCTGCACAGTTATCGGATCCTTCTGAAATTTTATTCACCACGTGGCAGGAAACGCCATGTTCTTTAAAGTATTGACCAGTACCACCAGTTGCTTCAATATGATACCCTAATTCGATAAAGCCTTTCGCTAATTGACACGCTTCTTTTTTATCACGATCGGCTACAGTCATCAAAATTGTTCCCGCTTCAGGAATTCTCATATTCGCCGCATGAATGGCTTTAAATAATGCTTCTGAGTAAGTGCGACCTACGCCCATCACTTCGCCTGTCGATTTCATTTCTGGTCCTAATGCAATTTCTACTAAGCCCATTTTAGAAAAGGAGAATACCGGCGCTTTCACTGCCACATATGGTTTATTTGGCAATAATCCTTTTGGTAATCCTAGGGAATCTAATGTTTCACCTAAGGCGATGCGTGTTGCATGTTCTACCATGTTCACACCAGTTACCTTACTAATAAACGGAATTGTCCTACTAGAACGAGGGTTGACTTCAATAACATGTAACACGCCATTGGCTACAATGTATTGAATATTTAGCACACCTTTTACATGAAGGCCCACTGCAATGCGCCGCGTATAGTCTACAATTTGATCAATCAATTCTTGGCTTAAATGTTGTGCTGGATACACTGCCATCGAATCACCAGAATGAACGCCAGCCCGTTCGATTTGTTCCATAATGCCTGGAATGCATACATCAGTGCCATCTGAAATAGCGTCAACTTCAACTTCCATGCCTACCATATAGCGGTCAATTAGAACAGGATGTTCTTTAGAGGCTACTACGGCTTCTTTCATGTATAGGTCTAATTCTTTATCATTGTAGACAATCTCCATAGCACGGCCACCTAATACATAGGATGGGCGCACGATAAGTGGATATTCTAGGCGATGTGCCGCTTCTTGTGCTTCCTTATCCGATGTAACTAACGCACCTACAGGGCGCGGAATGCCTAATTCTGCTAGGAGTGCATCAAATCGTTCCCGATCTTCTGCCATATCGATACTATCTACAGACGTCCCTAAAATGGTAACCCCTCGCTCTGATAGGGGCCCTGCCAAATTAATAGCCGTTTGTCCACCGAATTGAGCAATGACACCTACAGGGTTTTCTTTTTCGATGACTTCCATCACATCATCCACTGTTAACGGTTCAAAATATAAACTATCCGAAGTATCAAAATCAGTACTTACTGTTTCTGGATTATTATTTACAATAATTGACTGCATGCCTGCCTTGCGTAATGCCCACGCAGAATGCACTGAACAATAGTCAAATTCTACACCTTGACCGATGCGAATTGGCCCCGAGCCTAGTACAACCACGCTTTTATTGCCTAGTGGTACCACTTCATCTTCTGTAGCATAAGAACTGTAGTAATACGGTGTATGCGCTTCAAATTCTGCTGCACAAGTATCTACAAATTTATAAGTTGGCTCTAGTTGCATCGCTTTACGCTTTGCCAATACATCTTCTCGTGTGGTGTTCGCATAGCGAGCGATAACGCTATCGGTCATGCTGTACCGTTTAGCCATGCGCAAATTATCATCCGTTATACCATTTTCTTGTAAATCTTGTTCTACGCGAACAATATTTTTTATTTTTTCAATAAAGAATGAATCTATCTTAGTAATATAGTGTATTTTTTCCACACTAATGCCTTTGCGGAGTGCTTGGGCCACTACATATATCCGTTCATCATCTACTTTATGTAAGCGTTCAATGAGTTGTTCTACACTTTCATGAGCAATTTTTTTAAGTGCTATATGGTCAAGGCCAATTTCCAAGGAGCGAATTGCTTTTAACAAAGAACCTTCTAAGGTGCGATCTATGGACATAACTTCGCCAGTGGCTTTCATTTGTGTCCCCAATGTGCGGTCAGCTAAGTTAAATTTTTCAAAAGGCCAGCGTGGAAACTTGGTAACTACATAATCAAGGGTTGGTTCAAAGCAAGCTTTTGTTTCACCTGTAACAGCATTAGTAATTTCATCTAAAGTCATACCGGTAGCAATTTTAGCCGCCACTTTCGCAATCGGATAGCCTGTTGCCTTAGACGCTAGCGCAGACGATCTAGATACGCGAGGGTTTACTTCAATCACGATGTATTCATTGCTATCAGGATTTAATGCATATTGTACATTACAACCGCCTTCAATTTTTAAATAGCGAATAATCGCAAGTGCTGCTGTACGGAGCATTTGGTATTGTATATCATTCAATGTCTGACTCGGCGCCACAACGATAGAATCACCGGTATGAACACCGACAGGATCAATATTTTCCATATTACAAACGATGATACAATTATCCGCAGAGTCACGCATCACTTCATATTCAATTTCTTTCCATCCAGCTACTGACCGTTCTACTAAAATCTGGTTTATCGGACTCATTTTGATCCCACGGCGAGCAATTTCATACATTTCATCTTCATTATGGGCAATACCGCCACCTGTACCACCCATCGTATAGGCTGGTCGAATAATGATTGGATATCCTATGGTATTCGCAAAGGATACGGCTTTTTCTAAGTCCGTAAAAATATCTGATTCTGGTACTGGCTGGCCGATTTTTTGCATAGCTTCTTTAAAGAGTTCTCGGTCTTCTGCCTGTTTAATGGCCTCTAAGGTGGTGCCCAACAATTTAACCTGATAGTCTTCTAACACGCCTGCTTCCGATAATTGAACGGCCATGTTTAAACCAACTTGACCTCCCAATGTAGCCAACAACCCCCAAGGACGTTCTTTGCGAATAATTTCTGTAACAAATTCTAAACTAATAGGTTCAATATATACACGATCAGCAATGTCACTATCTGTCATAATAGTGGCTGGATTAGAGTTAACTAACACAACTTGATACCCTTCTTCACGAAGTGAACGACATGCTTGCGTGCCTGCATAATCGAATTCCGCTGCTTGCCCAATAATAATAGGACCTGAGCCAATAACGAGAATTTTCTTTCCGTCTCCTGTCATGTGATTAACCCTTCCTCATTAATTCTTTAAATTGTTGAAATAAATATAAATTATCTGTTGGTCCCGGTGATGCTTCTGGATGATATTGAATCGAAAAGATAGGAAGTGTAGTATGTGCCATTCCTTCTACGGTACCATCATTTACGCTCACATGCGTTACAATGACATCATCTGGCAATGTACTAGCATCAACGGCAAATCCGTGATTTTGTGATGTAATATATACACGATTCGTAGCTAACTCTTTCACCGGATGATTGGAACCACGATGACCAAATTTTAATTTATATGTTTTACCACCATACGCTTGTGCTAGTACTTGATGTCCCATACAAATACCAAAAATTGGTTTATAACCAAATAATTTTTTCACTTCTTCTACTGCATAGGCCAAATCCGCTGGGTCACCAGGTCCATTTGATAAAAAGATACCATCTGGATTTACTGCTTTAATGTCTTCTGCTTTTGCATCAGCAGGAAATATAGTGAGCCGACAATCGTTAGCCACTAGGGAGTGTAAAATATTTTCTTTCACGCCAAAATCATACACAGCCACATGAAATTCTGCGTCCTTATCGCCACGAAGGCCTTGCCATTTTGTGGTAACCCGCATAACTTGATCGGTAGGCAATTCTTTTTTTAAAAATTGTTGAATCGTTTCATCTTCGCAATCTGCACGAGCCACAACGCCTTTCATAACGCCCTCTTTGCGAATGGCTCTCGTAATAGCCCGTGTATCTATATCATATAAACAAGGAATTCCATGAAGTCGCAAATATTCAGAGAATAATCCTTCATTTTGCCAATTGCTAGGAAAGTCGCATAACTCACCTACAATCAATCCCTTACAATATGGTTTAGGTCCTTGTGTAATCGCATTTAAGGTCCCATAATTACCAATGAGTGGATAGGTGAGTGTAATAATCTGATCTGCATAGGATGGATCTGTTAAAATTTCTTGATATCCTGTCATACCAGTATTAAAGACAACTTCTCCTACTACTGGTGCACCACCTAATAAATTTCCATAGAATGTAGTGCCATTTTCTAGAACTAATTTACCCTTCAACGAAGAACCTCTCCTTCTTTCATTACCACTTCACCATTTACCACCGTCAATTTAGCACGGCCTGTCAACGTCATCCCATCAAAAGGACTCATTTTTCCCTTTGTATAGAATTGATTGCGATCTACTACCCATGTTTCCTCTGTACTAAATACGGTAATATCTGCGTCTTTTCCTACTTCTAATACGCCTGCATCCAATCGCAATAATTCCGCTGGGCGTGTACTCATGTGGTAAACCACTTCATCAATACTCAATTTATCTGGCCCGTAAGCATTAGTGATAACTGCTGCTAACGATGTTTCTAAGCCACTAAATCCATTAGGGGCACAACAAAACTCATGGTCTTTATCTTCATACGCATGAGGTGCATGGTCTGTAATAATGCAATCAATCGTTCCATCTTTAAGCCCTTCTAATAAAGCTTGTCGATGATCTTCCGAACGAATTGGCGGCGCCATTTTAAAAGCTGGATTATATTCTCGTAAATATTCATCGGTTAACGATAAATGTTGCGATGTAACCTCACAAGTAACTTGTATGCCTTTTGCTTTTGCTTCTCGCACTAAATCAACTGTATTTTTACTACTTACATGAGCAATATGAATATGTCCACCAGTCATATCTGCTAACATGATATCACGAGCTACCGCCATATCTTCTGCTACTGCAGGGCGACCTGCTACACCTAATTCATAAGAAACAAATCCTTCATGCATATGTCCATGTTTAGTTAATGTTGTTTCTTCTGCATGATCGATAACCATGCGATTAAACATTTGACTGTATTCTAGAGCGCGGCGCATAAATGCTGCACTTTCTACATAATGTCCATCATCTGAAAACCCTACTACGCCAGCTTCAGCCATGTCACCTAATTCGGCTAATTCTTTACCTTCTAAATTTTTACTAACTGCACCCATAAATTCAACTTTTACAACTCCAGTGAGTTCTGCCTGTTTTTGAAGGCCTCTTACAAGTGCCGCATTATCTACTACCGGTTTTGTATTCGCCATAGTGGCTACTCGTGTAAATCCACCTGCCGCTGCTGCTTGTGTACCAGAATGAAAGTCTTCTTTTGCCTCTTGTCCTGGTTCTCGTAAATGTGTATGAATATCAATCAATCCTGGAGCAACAATCAAGCCCGTCGCATCATACACCTGAGCACCCTCTTTTGATAAATCCTTACCTATTGCAGCAATCTTACCATTTTCCACTAACACATCTGCTATTTCATGTTGTCCCTTAGCTGGGTTTACAACTGTACCATGTTTAATCAGCAAGCTCACTACCATCACCTCCATGAATTGTTAAGTATAATACGGCCATACGAATAGCCACACCGTTACGTACTTGTTCTTGAATCATAGATTCATCACTATAGGCTACATCGGGAGCAATTTCTAGTCCTCGGTTCATAGGGCCTGGATGTAACACCATCACATCCTTCTTCGCCAGTTGTAATACCTCTCGATTGATTCCAAAAATGCGAGCATATTCACGATTTGTTGGATATAAAGCTTCATCAATGCGTTCTAGTTGAATGCGTAGCACATTAATAACATCAGCCCCTTGTACGGCTTCTCTAATGTCGTGATGAACGGTGACGCCCATTTTTTCTAATTCGGGATAGACTAATGTTCTAGGTCCTGCTAGATGTACATCTGCCCCCATCGTCGTCATGCCATAAATATCACTGCGTGCCACACGGCTATGCATAATATCGCCGACAATAACAATTTTCAAACCTTCTAAGGATGGTTTCTTTTCTAAAATAGAGTACATATCAAGTAGTGCCTGCGTCGGATGTTCATGCGCTCCATCACCAGCATTAATGATAATAGGTTCTACTGCTTTGGTCGCATATAAAGGAGCCCCCTCTGCTTTATGGCGCATAACGATGGCATCAGTTCCCATATACGATACGGTTAATAGGGTATCTCGAAAACTTTCACCTTTTACCATAGAGCTACCACTCGGTGTAATATTAATTACATCCGCGCCTAAGTATTTACCCGCTAATTCAAAGGAGCTACGTGTTCTTGTACTTGGTTCCATGAATAAGTTAATAATCGACTTACCTTTTAAATAGGGGATTTTTTTATCATCCGATAAAATAACTCGTTTCATCTTTTTGGCAACTCGTAAAATTAGTTCAATTTCTTCTTTAGAACGCCCTTGTAATCCAAGCAAGTGCTTTCCTTTTAAGCTCACTTCTTCCATCGCGGCCTCCTTGCAATATATAAAAAAACGACCCTTTGCCTGGGGCAAAAGGTCGTATAGTAAACATGACAAAGTACCCGTAACCACGGAACGACTTGCAACTATCTACCTTTATTAGCCTCGCAGGACTAACTTAAAAGGTTCTCAGAAAATACGATGGTATCCCGTACCAAATCTATCATTTTCTTCTTTACTATGATACTAAAAATAAAAATATATGTCAATTGACTTTCCTTGAAGAAACCTATGCGATTCTGTAGTCATCAACCGTTTGTAACGCCTTGTCATAAGGCTCTATATAAAGCACTCTCAATGACACTCCCTTATACATTGCAAGAGGTGTGCCATCCATGCTATGCATGATTGCGCATTGCATATGCCTGTGAAAGTCATCTCATCACACATATAGGTTTTGATACGTTCCATACTATCTATATCGTATCAAGACTAGTACAGAGAAAATGCTCTCTATCGATTTTCCTTGATAACTAGTAAAACGCTACAGCGTATAGCCTTATTAAATACTATTTTCCATATCTAGAATGCGTTAACTATCCTCTTTTATCTAATTCACAGGTAGGCACCAATAAAAATCGGATAGGCAAATTCGAAGCTCCTGCAGGCATAAAGTTAATCGCAATCGTATCGCCGCCTCTATACTCACCTAGGTCAAACGTATCATATATTGTCTGATGTCCAATATAGGGTTTCATACTATTTCCCACATCATATCGTTTTGTCCTATACGGCGTACTAATCAAAAAAGAACCTGAGTAAGCGCCACCTAGGGGATTAAAGAATAAATGAAACCGTTCTTTACCCGTTGTATGCACTACCATCTGATATGACACGCCATAATTACCCGTATCTGTTACCGCTTCATGATTCGACAATTCATCTACGCCCTCGATAAAAGGATCCTCTCTACCATTGACGACGTCAATATAGGATCCACTTGTATCACTATTGAACGTTTCAGGTACTGTAATGGTTCGCAAAGCTCCTACATAGGTACCACGCAATCGTACATCATCTTTTGGCAGTATAGGAACACTATATGTCGAAGTAAGAGAAGCCGCACCTTCTGGCAACATCATAACCTTAATAAGCGTATCATCGGATGTAATGCAGTCAATAAGTCCCGAAATAAGTGCCTCTGGTTTGACCTCTATATCCTCTAAATCAGCAAACAATAGCCGTTTCCCCAACGGTGGTAAGGTAAAGGAATTGGCATGAGGTAAATCTTCTTTTTTAACATTGATAATAGTACCTTCTGTATCATCTGCTTGGTAATTTGCTAGCTGCTTACGACTAGCTGCTAATGACTCTTTCAACTGTTGGTACCGGCTCGTATCTACGCCTTGATACACATCATCTGTCAATGAAGTCGATGGTGTCACGGATGTACGATCAGACGCTATATATCTATGTTCTTTGTCATTCGTATCCCTAGTACCTACATAGGTGCCATCTGATACGTCGTCTTCTTTCGTAACGCTACTAACATGTTGTAACAAAGTAATTTTATGAGCCTTCTTAGTGTCCGTTAGCATGTTTGATACGCGTTTTTTCTCTTCTTTTTCTCGTTTCTCTTTCCATCTATCTAAACGAGCTTGTTCTTTCTCTAATTCTTTTTCTTGTTGTTTAATTTGTTTTTCTAACGCTTTTCGCCATTTCACTTGTTCCAGATTGAATTTCTTGGTATCCTTTTCATTTGTGACTATCGCCACCGATTCTGGTAACGGCGCCGACATATCGAGTCGAGATAATTCGCGTCCCACAGCAAAATAATCGGGACTAGGCTTGCTCACTAATGCTCTACGAACCGTTATATGATTCAATTTCATGGATTTATTTTCAATCACAACTGCTATTTTTTGTGTATCTTTCATATCATTCACATGATAAAAGTAAACTCGTCCATGTCCATGAATCGTACCTGCACTTAAAATTCCACCCATAGGACCTACATATTCTGGACTATCAGAAAAGAGCAACCCATATTTTTGATCTGTCACGTTTGTAGCCATAGGAGATAATTCATAACCCCCTGCCTGTAAATTAATAGTTCGTCCTTGCACTACAGTGTATAAACTAGTTGCTAACGTAGCTCCTAGCAAACAGGATACAATCCGTTTCCACCACATACTAACTCATTCAAATCCTTTCTTATATGTCATCTAAACCATTGGGCTCTAAGGTTAACGCAATCTGTTCAAGCTTGCGCAAGCGATGACCAATACCCGATTTAGACAATACACCACCTATGTGGTCAGCTAACTCTTGTAAACTCGCATCTGGATGCTCTATCCGAACTTCTGCGATATAGCGTAACTTATCCGGTAAACTAGAGAATCTATCATGTCGTTCAATGATCCGAATCGCTTCTAATTGGCGTACTGCCGCATCTACCGTTTTTTGTAAATTAGCCGTTTCACAATTCACTTGTCGATTAATTTGATTGCGCACCGTTTTCATAACCCGTACCGTTTCAAATTCCATTAATGCTTGTCCAGCTCCCATAATTTGAATACAGGAAGTAACTGCATCGCCTTCTTTCAGATACACCACATACTCATCTTTTCGTTCCGTCATGCGTGCAGAAATTTTAAACAATCGCAATACATAAATAATTTCATTGGCAAAAGCTTCGTTACTACTCATAAATTCCAAATGATAATCACTTTGTGGTTTATTCACGGATCCGCCCCCTAGAAAAGCGCCACGCAAAAAAGCTCGCCGTGCTTCTAAGGATTTTAACCATTCATGAGGTATTTGTGCCGTTACTGGCCAGAGCCCTAACTCTTCCATAACTTGCCGACTATTCTCTGTTGGCTCTACCGTTAAGGTATACATATTTTTCTTGCGCAAATTCAGTCCTTGCCGTACTACTACAGCAGTAGGCAAGTTATATTGTGATCTAAGTATGGTTAACACACGCCTAGCCACCGCATTGTTCGCAGTAGCCAAGCGAATTCCCACTGTTCCTTGACGCCCAATCAATAAAGAGCCACCCATTCGCAATAAGCAGGATACTTCGATAACAGCACAACGGCTATCTTCATTTTGATACTGACATAATTCATTTTTTACATCTTCTGCAAATGACATACAAAGCTCCTTTCTAGACCTATCGCGTTATATTCTGACTATCAATGATCATCTCGTTGTAAATAATATTCTAAAATATGTGGTTCAATATCTGTTTGTAAGGCGTAAATAACATCCATAATAACTTTAGCTAATCGTTCCGAATTATGTGTAGCTCGATCAAAGCCATCTACTAAATTAGCTCGAACAATACGTATATCCATCTGTTGCAACCGGTCCATATCAATGACAACAGGATTGGCCCCCCTATGACGATATTGTGACAATACCTTTTCATCCAATGTAGTATCATGAACTAAAACAGTATCAATCATATTAGGCCCACAATGACGACCTATCGCCTCAATATGATCGGCTACCGTATATCCATCAGTTTCTCCTGGTTGTGTCATCACATTACAAATATAGATTTTTTCCGCTTTGCTTGCTTTAATATGATCTACAATTTTGTCGACTAACAAATTAGGCAAAATACTTGTATATAAACTACCAGGTCCTAAAATAATGGCATCCGCTTCATCAATAGCTTGCAGTGCCGCCCCTTCTGGTTGTGGATGTGCCGGTTGCGTAAATATACGCTCAATGACTTTACCTTCGTGCGGGATATTACTTTCCCCCGTAACCATAGTGCCATCTGTATAGCGAGCTAACAGTTTGATTTCTTCCGTAGAAGATGGAATCACACGGCCACGGACCTTTAAAATTTTACTCGACGCTTCCAAGGCTTTTTCTATATCTGAGTCCAACACTTGTGTTAAGGCCGTCAAAAAAAGATTCCCAAAACTATGACCAGATAAATCGCCCTTTCCATCAAAGCGATATTGAAAAAGCTGTTCCATAAGGCCCTCTTTTTCCGCCAACGCTACCAAGCAGTTTCGCAAATCTCCAGGGGCAATCATTTTAAAATCTTCTCGTAACCGTCCAGAAGATCCACCATCATCGGCGACTGTAACGATAGCTGATAAATTTGACGTATGTGTCTTTAAGCCTCTAAGAAGCATGGATAAACCAGTACCGCCACCAATAACAACTATGTTAGGTCCCTCTGTTAATCTAATATTTTGAAAGATATAATCACTCACTTCATCAGATTCATCAGGTATAATGGCACGAATAATTGTTTTTACTACTTTTCGTAGCCCTTCAATCATTAATACGATGCCAATGCCTAACAGAATAAAGCCACAGGATGCTAAAATTGTATAGTTATAGGCACCTGTTGTTTCATATAAGGTCTGTAAAACTATATCTTCCATATACGATAGCCATTGATAGTTCAACATAAGTGTAACGCCTACCATCAATAGGAATACACCTAGAGAAAATAAAAATAACCATCTCTTAATTTTAAGGCCCGGTACAAGCCAGCGAGCCCATTTTCTCCGTATCATCTATATCATCCAATCCTTTATGTAGCATGCACACCATACTATGTGTACCATGAGTGTTCTCATAGTATACATAGTCATACATCATCTATATTCCATTTGCCTACTACTTGCTTAAACTTTCAATTTCATGAGGGTTAAAATCTTCTTCCACTGTATTTTTCATCATATCACGATGCTCTACTGATACGCGATACCCCTCTTCTTGTAGATGACTATACATAGCTTCTGCCATGGCCACTGATCGATGCATACCACCAGTACAACCTACAGCAATGACAAATTGTGTTTTTCCCTCTTTTTCATAATTGGGAATTAAAAAGTCTAAGGTTCCAAAATAATGTTTTTTAAATTCGTTGGTAATGGGAAAGGAATGAATGTAGTCATTCACTTCTTTAACGCGCCCCGTTTTATGGCGATATTCAGTTATATAGTATGGATTTGGTAAGAATCGCACATCCCATACCATATCGGCATCCAAAGGGATGCCATATTTAAAGCCAAAACTAACTACTGTAATCGACATGCCTTCATGGTTTTCTACTTGAATAAATTTTTTCCGTAAAAACTCTTTGAGTTTTGATGTTTTCATATCCGTTGTGTCAATAATATAGTCCGCTCGATGCCGAATGCTATTCAATAGTTCTCGTTCTTTATGAAGGCCTGTTGTAATACGTCCATTAGGTGCTAGGGGGTGACTTCGACGAGATTCTTTATATCTGCGAATCAAGGTTGCATCCGTAGCTTCCATATACACAATTTCATAAGGCACTTTCATTTCTTTTAAAGCATCCAGCGACTCTGATAAAGAATCAAAAAACTCGCCGCCTCGAATATCTACGACTAAAGCGACTTGTGCAATTCGTTCGCCTCCTTGGCGACACAATTCGCTAAATTTCGGGATTAATACGGGGGGAATATTATCTACACAAAAATACCCCATATCCTCTAAGGCTTGCATCACTTGTGTTTTTCCTGCGCCTGACATGCCTGTTACAATGACTAATCGAAATGCTTCCATCCCTATCCCTCCAATATATGTGTTTCAATCCAATGTGCTACACCGTCTTCCTCATTCGACAAGCAAATATCATCAGCTACCGCCTTTACGGAATCTTCCGCATTCCCTACTGCTACCCCATACCCTGGTAAGGTCAACATAGAAATATCATTTTCCGAGTTTCCAAACATAACCATTTCTTCTGGCGTAATGCCTAAAGACTTACCATAGTGTAGTAAGGCATTTCCTTTTGATACATCAGGTCCAATGATTTCTAAAAAATCAGCTTGACTCCGAACAATAGACACCATGGTACCTAACTTGTCTTTCATATAAGTTTGTATCGTTTCAATTCTATCCGGTGTATCAATCATAATCAATTTATTCGCTTCTTTTTCTACATCGTAGAGATGGTCACCTAAAAACTCTGGCTTGGCACCCGTCTGTTTTACATACTTGTCCGATTGCCATGTAGGATGGTGACACACTAAATGATCCTCAATATAGGCTTGTATATACCAATTATGTTGACGCGTAATTGCATACACCTTCTCCATCGCACTAAGCGGTACCGTATGCTCCCATACAATCTTTCCTGATAAAATATGCTGTATAACACCACCAGAGTATAAAATCATAGGAATATCGCCTAACCCTAACGATTCTCCTACAGGCTTTGCCGTTTGATACATGCGACCTGTGGCAATCACGATATGAAAGCCCCTATGACTGGCACGTTGAATGACCGATTTTGTATATTCTGATACGGTATTATTAGATCGTAATAAAGTTTCATCTAAGTCTATTGCCACTAGTTTAATCATGATACTATCCTTTATGTCTTATTAAATGCGCGCCATAGATAATTCACTATACTTATAAAATGAACCGCCTAATGCCATCAACTCATCATATGTGCCCGACTCAATGATACGCCCATGATCCATAAAAATGATGCGATCCACCCGATCAAGGCCTTCTAACTGATGTGTAATATATAACGCTGTCTTATTTTCTACAAATCGAAACATTTCTCGTTGTAATTGATAACGTGTTACTTGATCTAATCCTTCAAATGGTTCATCTAATAAAATAATATCACTATCTCTTAAAAATAATCGCGCTAAGGCAACGCGTTGCCGTTCGCCGCCACTTAATGCCACACCATGTGAACCTACCATTGTGGTAAGTCCTGCCGGCAACTTATCAATAACTGACTCTAACCCAGCAGCTACAATACACGCCATCAATTCATCATGACTCGCCGTTGGTTTAGCAAGTCGAATGTTCTCTTCAAGAGTTGCTTCAAAAATATACGTGTCTTGCGTAACAACACCCCATAGAGAACGACTGGTTTCTATATCATAAGAAGATAATTCTTTTCCTTCTACACGAATACTGCCCCTATACGGATAGAATCGTTGTAACAGATTAAACAACGTTGTTTTGCCAGAGCCACTGGCCCCTACAATAGCAACGGTTTCCCCTTTTTCAATAGAAAGAGATAGGTTGTCATAAATTGGTGTATCTTCATAACTAAAGGAAAGTCCTTGGCACACAATAGAAGGCTCTGGTCTGGTAGCTCCTCGTCTCATTATAGCAGAAACCCTATGACTGATTCCATCTTCTGTCATACATTTTGGATCTGTAATAGGCAAAGTATGCTCTACTTCTTCTGGTGATACAGCCTTAATTTCTTGCTGTATCATAGGGCTATGATCACTTGTATATGCTTCTAATGCACGAAGTCGATGTACTGCAATCTTACTTTCATAGCCATGATTAATGGCGATAATCATCGGTTGTAATGCTTCAAACCACGCTTGTAAGCCAATGGCAACGACAGACACATAAATGCTTTCTTGCACCGTATGAAGCGGCACACTAGCTATGATAGCCCCCACAATCATAGTCACTTGCAATGTAAATAAGAATGCTATCATTCCTTGGTTCGTACCATAGGTGATGGTATTATGATACTCGTCCGTTTCTATAAATCGTCGTTCTAATCGCCTTTTTGTATCGCCCACTTGACCATATACAATAATATCACATAACCCGGATAACACTTCTGCTATATCTGCTTTCAATATGCCTTGCTGTGAAGATATATCACGAAGGGCTACGCGATTATGACATAGTACATAATAGGGGATGATAACAGTAGTTATAAAAAACACAATGCCTACAAGCAAGACTAAGTATGGCGAATAAGAAGCCACAAATAGCATCACAATGGCGGTCATAACAATGGCGCCAATAGGCGGAATCAGTACACGCAAATAAAAGAATTGCAGCGTTTCGATATCTGCCATAACACGCCCTAATAAATCACCTGACCCGATGTAACGAAATACCGCTGGCGCTACTGGTTCTAATTTTTTATAGAACCACAACCGCAACCCATACAGACCTTGAAAGGCCATGCGATGCGAAGCATACCGCTCAATATAACGAGAAACGGCACGACTAATGCCGAAAAATCGTACGCCTACAATGGATAATCCTAAATAGGCTAACTCTGGATGTAATGCGGCTGATGCTAATAACCAGGCAGATGTACTTAATAAGGCCACGTTCATAAATACAGTAATGACGGTGAAAATTAAGCTTACTACTAAGGCTCCCTTTGAGGGTGATAGTACAGAAAATAATAACTGCCAACATGCCCAGCTAGTGGTGTGAGGTGCTGTGTGCTTTTCTTTCTCTATCCTAGTGTCGTTAGCATGCATAGCATTGTTACTAAGTTCTCTACTTTTGTTACTCCACCTACTACCCGCCGAATTTGTTGCTAATTTTCTCGTCGCATCTGGCATATTCTCATTGTTATCGCTCATTAACGATGTGTCGTCGCCAACAACTTGTCCCATCGTTCTCTGTTCTTCTCGCATAGTAGTTGTAGAATCTGGGACTAACAATGTCTCACCACATCCTAAAGCTCTCGTCTGGGCTTCTATAAACGCTTTACCATTACCAGTTTCCACTAATGTGGCAAAATAGCCACCGTTTTCTAACAAAGATCGATAGGTACCACGCTCAACAATACGTCCCTCTTTCATGACCAATAATTCACTAGCCCACGTCATCGTCTTTAAGCGATGTCCTATGAGAATGACGAATTTATTTTCCATCAATCGCTGTAAGGCACGATATAAGGAGCTTTCTGTTTCTACATCTAAATGGGCGGTCAATTCATCTAAAATTAAAACAGAACCGGTACGCAAAAAAGCACGCGCCAATGCAATCCGTTGCCGTTCGCCACCACTTAACCCCATGCCATGCTCGCCTATCGTCGCATCAAGACCACCACGATCCATCACAAAATCATAGGCTTCGGCTAACCGTAATGCTTTATATACCTCTTCATCTGTAGCCACCATACCAAAGGTAACATTATCACGCAAAGATCCTTCAAATATATGGGGATATTGTGATACATATATAATTTGTTCACGCCACCAATCGATAGATAAATCAGCCATATCATACTCATCGACTGTGGCCATCGTAGATGTTTCTTGCTCTATAGATGCATCGTTTGTTAAGTGAATGTGTTTTTCATCTTTCCATGCATTATGCGTGCTATCATGACCAATGCTATCTGCTGTTCTTACACACCGCACCACAATATGCCCTTCTGTTGGTTGTAAAAATCCTGCCACTAAATTAGCAATGGTCGTTTTCCCAGAACCGCTTTCACCTACCAACATAAGTGGCTTGTTTTTTTCTAAGGAAAAGCTAATATTCTGTAATGTAGGCATCTGAGCATCAGTATACATATAATTAACATTATTAAAATGAATCGATGTAAACGCATCATCAATAGTGCGTGTGCCATGTCGCTCTATGGGTAAAGGCGATTGTAATAAGGCCTCGACTTTATAGAGGGAAGTAGCTCCCGCCATACCTGTATGAAATGCCGATCCTAATTGCCTAAA
>QWCD01000100.1_pt1 | contig 27371 bp, 26 predicted proteins | sample 1972461 | NCBI WGS metagenome assembly QWCD01 (sample SAMN09866717, study PRJNA288562) | Human vaginal metagenome isolate term4_vaginal, whole genome shotgun... | isolation source: vagina | host: Homo sapiens | place: USA: California | reverse complement strand
CTGACATCTTTTTCTTGATCTAAGCCCCATCTGAAATGGTCAAGGAGTGTCGCATACAGTGCCGCCCAAGTCACGGCTTCACTTTGCCTATCATAGGGTTTCCACCAAGAAATAAATTCTTCTTCCGGCAATGTTCCGCCTTCCCGTTGGTATAGCGCATACAAAAATTGTTCTGTCACACCATAACGACGCATTCGTTCACGCACACTATATTGCATGGAAACGTCCAGTCCGTTTTGTCGCTTTAAGGCTTCTTTCACGGCTTCTTTCACGGCTAAACCGATAAGTTCCCCTAATTTATTATGTTTCCCTGATGCACGGAAATATATAGAGCTGTCGGGATCGGCTACAACCAAGGTGGAGTCTGTCCCCGACCCGGTGGCAGGTTCATAGGAATACCGACTTCCACCCAACAGTTCACGAATAGCCACAGACTTCGCTTCCGTACAAGTAACCATGGCTCGTGTCAATATACCGGGCGGCATATCCGCACCTAAAAACAGCATGATATTAATCGTCCCCGGCACGAAACATTCCGTTTTATCTTCACCGCCATAAATAAACGCCGGATCTCCTGCTGAGCCTGCATTTGCTTCTATACCGGCAGTGACACAAGCCACTACTTTTAATTTTTCGTAAGATTTTTCTACCACTACGGCATTTTCCATATCTGCTGCCGTTCCAAATCCCGTAGATAAATCAGCTTTCGTTCCGATACTTTCCGCTTTTTTCTTTATATCTTCTTCATATTGCTGAAGAGTCATACAGGGCCCTATGCGTTCTCCGCATTTATAATTAAACACCAATTTCAAATCATCATGGAATGCTCCATTAATCAAAGATGTGCTAACTACTTTTTTCGTTTTTTGAAATTGCACAAATACCGTTTTCCCCTTTCTATTTCTGCGTATTTCATCACCATTGTCAAAACGATATAATATTTCATCTTCTTCATGATTCATCATCATCGCCGCCCTTTCTCCTCACTCTTAGCCTATACGTTTCAACATTTTTTTGCAACAAAAAAGGAGCCGATGCTCCTCTTTTATTTCATCAATTATTATTATTTTCTTTTTCTTTGCGGATAACGTCATGCGCGCCGCCTTCTACAATAGAGGTAGCCGATACCAAAGTGAGTTTTGCTTTTTTCTGCAATTCCGCAATGGTTAAAGCACCGCAATTACACATGGTCGCTTTGATTTTACTGCAAGTCTTTGCTACATTTTCTTTCAGTGAACCGGCATATGGAACGTAAGAATCTACTCCTTCTTCAAATTGTAATTTCTTTTCTCCTACGCCTAAGTCGTAACGTCCCCAATTGCGGGCACGATTAGACCCTTCGCCCCAATATTCTTTCACAACTGTACCGCCGACAGTTCTTTTTTGTGTAGGTGATTCGTCAAAACGAGCAAAATATCTTCCAAGCATGACGAAGTCAGCACCCATAGCTAATGCCAAGGTGATATGGTGATCGTAGACGATACCGCCATCAGAGCATACCGGCACATAAATGCCTGTCCGTTCGTAATATTCATCACGAGCGCGACATACTTCAATCACTGCCGTCGCTTGTCCTCTGCCAATGCCTTTTGTTTCACGAGTAATACAAATCGAACCGCCGCCAATACCAACTTTCACAAAATCTGCTCCGGCTTCAGCTAAGAAAAGAAATCCTTCTCTGTCCACTACATTACCGGCCCCTACTTTCACCTTGTCTCCATAACGTTCACGGATCCACTGAATAGTTATTTTTTGCCATTCAGAAAATCCTTCCGATGAATCAATGCAAAGCACATCTGCACCGGCGTCCACCAAAAGCGGTACACGTTCTGCATAATCGCGAGAATTAATTCCGGCCCCTACGATAAAACGTTTCTCCGAATCAAGCATTTCATCAGGATATTCTCTATGCGCATCATAATCCTTGCGGAAAACGAAAGCATAAAGTCGCCCATCTTCATACAAAACAGGCAGTGAATTGATTTTATTATCCCAAATAATATCATTTGCTTCGGACAAGGTAATCCCAAACTTCGCAGTCACCAATTTTTCCAAAGGAGTCATGAATGTAGAAATTTTCTCAGTTGTTTCCATGCGGCTGATACGATAGTCACGGCTTGATACAATACCTACCAATTTTCCGTTCGATGTACCGTCATCGGTAATAGCAATCGTAGAATGACCGGTTTTTGCCTTCAATGCCAACACATCTGCCAACGTATTTTCCGGAGCCAAATTAGAATCACTGGACACAAATCCGGCTTTCTTTGCCTTCACCCGTGCCACCATTGCTGCTTCTTCTTCAGGCGTTTGAGAGCCGTAAATAAAAGAAATACCGCCATTTCTCGCCAATTCTACTGCCAACCGTTCGCCGGATACCGCTTGCATGATAGCAGACACCATCGGTATCGAAAGCTCAATATCAGGATTTTCTCCTTTTTTGAACTTGACCAAAGGAGTCTTCAGTGATACATTCGTAGGAATGCATTCACAAGAAGAATACCCCGGGATTAACAGATATTCATTAAAAGTATGAGCCGGTTCATTGATATAAATTGCCATAACATCCTCCTTCGTGGAAATGAAATATATAAAATTTTATTTACTATCATACCACTGCACAATACATAGCACAACAGCCAAATTATTTCCCAACAAACTACATGCCGGGTATTCAAGAATAAAAACACCGACCTCTCATTATGTCATTCAAATCCAACTTTGAGATCGGTTCATACATTCGCATATTATTTTATTTCTTTTCCTCTAAAATCGCCGTACAATGCGGACAGCGAGTAGCCTCATCAGCAATTACCTCACAGCAAAAATCACAAGTACGCTTCGGCGCTTCTTCCGGTTTCGGAAAAAGTTTGTTCATCTGACGAATGCAAAGGAAAATCACAAAAGCAATAATCAAAAAATCAACAACTGTATTTAAAAACTGTCCATACGCCAACACCGGCATATTTAATTCCTTCGCCTCTGCCATCGTCGTTACCGGAATTTCCCCTAAATTGATAAACAAATTAGAAAAATCTATACCTCCTAAAAGCAATCCCACGGGAGGCATGATAATATTATCTACCAAAGATGATACAATCTTGCCAAAAGCACCACCAATGATAACACCAACCGCCATGTCAATGACATTCCCTCGAACAGCAAATTCTTTAAATTCTTTGTACATGCCCATCTTCATTCGCCTCCATGTATCACTTTACACTTCAGGATCTGACAATTTCATTATAACAGATTTTTCTCATTATCACTCTATTTCCTAGCCAAATAGTTTTGTTCCTACCATTGTCAATTACGGTTTTGCATGCACCTTGACAATTATTCATATTCGCCTTATACTAGAATAGTAAACAGAGGGAAACCATCGGCCATGGTTTTCCACTCATTGTCACTTTCAAAAAACATCTCCATACAAAGCCTTCCGCCAGGAGGGCTTTTCACGTGAATAATATATCAGTCAATAAAGCAAAAAACGATGCTTGATATTTCCTATCTTTGCATCGTTTTTCTTTTTACATTTGATTCATTTTATCCAAGGTAAGAAGAAAACTGCCGGCGAAGTTTTCTATGAACCAGTCCACTTCTTTCATGTGCAAGTCTTTCAATTTCTTTTCTGTTGTTCGAAAGGCTTCTTCAAATTCGCTATTTCCGGCTTGTTTTTCTTCTGCACATTTCAGGTAGGCTGACAAAATATCGGCTGCTTTGGCTAAAGGCCAAAGGTCATCTTTTTCTAAATCGCAAATGTAAGGCACATAGGCTTCCCTTACTTTTTCCGGTAATGTTTGTATTAACCGTCGTCTTGCTTCTTCTTCTATTTCCGCATATCGTGCGTGCATGTCTTTGGTGAAATATTTCACCGGCGTAGGCATATCACCGGTAAATACTTCGCTCACGTCATGATATAGCGCCAACATAGCGCAATGTTCTTCGTCGCAAGGTTCGTGAAATACGTGACTGCGAATGAGTGCCAATCCATGTGCAATCATCGCCGTTTGCAGTGAATGTTCTGCGTCATTTTCCGGGAGAGAATTTCTCATCAGTCCCCAACGTCTGATATATTTCAGTCGTGCCAGGTAAGCAAAAAATGTGTACATTATAAATCTCCCCACCGTTCTTTGTAGAACCAAAAATGATGAACGGGCCCGCTTCCATGTCCAATGCCCATATTTTTTCCTTCGTCTAATGCACCGGTTAAGTATTCTTTTGCTGCTACTACTGCATCGGAAGTTTCCATTCCTTTGGACAGCATGACTGCCAATGCCGATGACAGGGTACAACCGGTGCCGTGGGTATTTTTTGTTTCTATACGTTTTCCTTGAAAATGGTAAAATTCTTTCCCGTCGTAAAGCACGTCTAAGGCATCATTCACACGATGTCCGCCTTTTACTACCACTGATTTCATTCCATATTTCATCAATCGAGATGCTGCTTCTTCCATATCTTCTACTGTTTTGATTTCTATCCCGGACAGCACTTCTGCTTCAGGGATATTCGGCGTTATCACCGTAGCTAAGGGAAATAGTTCTTTTTTGTAGCTTTCAATGGCTTCTTTTTCTAAGAGCACCGCTCCGGTGGTGGCTACCATAACGGGATCAACCACAAGCGGACTGTTTCCATGTTTCTTTAAAAATTCCGCGACGGTATGCACTATTCCCGGTGTGCTGAGCATACCGGTTTTCACGGCATCCGGCGGGATATCATCATACACAGCTTTTAACTGTGCTTCTACCATCTCCGGCAAGGTATTCATCACCATGGAAACGCCTTGAGTATTTTGCGCCGTCAGCGCCACAATAACGCTCATCCCATAAGTTCCCAGCGCTGCAAAAGTCTTTAAATCTGCTTGTATCCCTGCGCCACCGGATGAGTCTGACCCGGCAATTGTCAATATTTTTTTCACTCTTCGTCCTTTCCTATCCGTTTCAATTCTGGTGTAAAATAGGCTAATAATTTTCCTTTTCTCCATTGGAAATCATAATCCACTACCGCGATGGATGCCGTTTCAAATTCAATAGCAGCTCCGGCGGTTTCTAAAAGATAAGATTGTAAAAAGGGATGATGACTTACCAAAACCACCGGTGAGGCATCCACCATAATATGATTTGCCACTATGGAAAAATCTCCTTGAAGTAGTTCTTCCGTCATATGAAACCCTTCGGCAAAACATTCTTCGGCCAAAATGCGCGCCGTCTGTCTGGTTCGCACAAAAGGACTGAAATATACATGGAGAGATTTCTCTTTCAAAAAACGAGAAAGTAACCGTGACACTTTTCTCACATCTTTCTTTCCCTGCGGGGTTAATTTTCTTTCTCTATTCGCGATTTCATCTGTTTGGGCTACTGCTTCCCCATGACGCATGAAAATCAAATACATGTCCTTACTCCTTTCATCATTCCGATTTCTCGGAATTATCCGGTTCTCTAAAAGCTCGTGTTTCATTATATTCGTCTTTTTCTCCGCCGGATGACGCATATTTCACTGATAAATTTTTTCCAATGGTAGTAAAGGTTTGTTCAATAGGTGCTCCATTGGCTAATACTTGAGAAATAGCCACTTTACCGTTTTTTACCTTTAATACCGCCATGACTTCATTTTTCATGTGCGTTTCTGTTTTTCCGCTTTCTTGATTTTTCACTCGTACTCTTTCAGATAATTCTACCACTGAGAGTTTTTTCAACCGTTCCGGTAACATATACATTCGATCTGCCGGGAAGGTGAAATAAATAAGTGAATCGCTCACATAGGTAATTTTCACTGCCACATAATCACCGGTAGGCACTGTCGATTGCGCATGATCAATAACCATCATACCTCGTTCGTCTTTTTTCAATACCAAGTAAGCTGTTTCTCCGTATGATGCTTCTTTGTCATCTTTCCAGACGGCTTTATTGATAGAAATATGAACGGGCAAATAACTGTTATTATAAAAATTTTCTCCAAAATCAATAGATACCGGCACTTTATATTCGCTTCCATCAATTAAAGTCGATCGATAATCACCACGTATCATACTTAAATAGACGATTTCCCCAATAACTACCAAAGCAAAGAAAATCCACTTCCACATATTACGTTTCATGATTTTCTCCCTCCTTATCGGTTATATCTTCCGGCAATGGCGTCGTATTTCCCATATTCATCAGCTCTTCTTTCGTCTTTTCAGCGCTGACTACGGATGGTGCCATATTTTTCTTCCGCCGTCTCCACTTTCCTGCAGAAAAGGAAACTACGCTAAGAATCCCTAACAGCACCGCAATGACGAAGAAAAATAAACCTCGTTCGCCATATGATAAGGACGAGTCAAATATACGAAGAGCTGCTTCTACTATTAATAGAAGAATACCTAATATTTTCCATTTCACTGTATCTTGTATATATCCTGTCACAAGGAAGGATATCGCAAAGAAAACAGCAAAGGATGACATGAAAATGGCTGATGCCACACCTGTCGTTTCAAAAACTGCCACCATTGATGCTATGAGCATGGCAAACGGTGTCAATCCGGCAATAACGTCAATATATTTCTTTTCTTTCCACATAGAAAAAAGCAGCACTGCATTAATGGCTAATATGGCAAAAAATATCGCCCATAAGAACCAGTGGCTTGCTGTATTTTTCCACACGGTACCCCACGAAGATTCCAATAGTACACCAAATAGAGCCGCAGCTCCTACCAAGCGAAGGATTTCCGATGCAGCGCCCCAGTGTTTTAAAGTGCTACCTGCCATCCATGTGAGAGATGCCGCCAGTGAGAAAAAGAGTGTTTGCCAAAATAAGTGTGATGCACCGCCAACAATGGCAAGCACTGCCATCGTCCATACCCACGAATATGCTACCACCGCTTGATGACGAGATACGCCCAAAAGTTTTACTAAAAGAGGTAAAGTAAAAAATAATAATATCCATACCAAAATTCCGCGCCCAATCGTTTCAGGAAGACCGTAGTACATATAAACCGGGATTCCCATGGATATGACACCAAGCCCTGCCGATTCCGTGACATATGCTATGATAATCAAACATATTCCTTCAACCCCTAAGATATATAGCCAATCATGAGGTAACAGAAACGTATCATTGACCAACCAAAATGCGCCAATCAGAGAAATACCATGGCAAATGGCTATCATTTCTCGAACCATCATCGAAATACTATACATGGGAACAAGGCTTTCTCGTTCTACATCCGCCGTATTTCCACGAAGTTTTGGATATTTCCTTTCATCACGCAGCAAAGGTATCATCAACAATGCCGATATAATCACCGGCGCCAAAGCTGCAACAAAACGCTCGTCTTGCGTAAGGCCATTCCACAAACCTGCCAATACAAAAAAGAGTCCCACCAAAAGAGATATAACCGCCAAAAGAATGATATGACCGGTATATAAAGAAATGCGTCCTTTTTTATAACGGAGGAGAAGCGTATCTCCTGCCTCTTTTGTCATAAGACCATCGTCCACCCACTTAGGAATTTCCCGTCTGAGCCATGATCCAGAATTCATATCGTCACCACCTCATCAAATAAAAAACGGTGATGATATTCACCACCGTCCATTACCTATTTCACAACAAAAACGGGACACTTGGCACGGCTGACAATATAACTGGACACCGATCCCATGAACATCCCTTTCAATGGTCCCAAACCGCGACTCCCCATAACAATTAAATCGCAATTTTTTTCTTCTGCCATTTGCAATAATACCGGTCCCGGTGAACCGATTGCAAATAAAGACTCTGCCGCCACGTCTGAAGGCACAAGTGCCATGCCTTCCTTTAAATAATTCCGACTTTCCGTTTCAAACTCTTCAGAAAGCTTTGATGTGATGCAACCCTCAGCAATGGACACCTGATCAAAATTGCTCATAGCTGAAATCATATTGCATACAGACGCCACATAAAGCTTTCCCTCTTTACTTATTCGAGCTAAACCAACAGCATGCTCCAATGCTTTCTTCGCATGCTCTGAACCATCATAAGGAACAAGAATATTTTTATACTCCGGCATATCACTCCCGCCTTTCACCTTTTCAAGTAAACATATTATTTTTTTCATTATACCATAATTTAACTCCTTGGAAATCATAAGATTTGCATTTAAGAAGAAATATAAAAGCTCCTGTCCCCGACCGATCAAAAATCTTTTTATCTCACTCTTTATGAGAATAAAACTTCTTTTTATTTTTCTTTTTACTACTTTATTTTGTTAATAGCTATCGATGATTTCATGTATAAAAAATTTTTTTACACCTAAAAAGAAATTTTATTCTATTCTCAATTAAAAAGGCTGTTTATCATTACAAAAAACTTTTTTGTCCAATTTGGGAAGTGTAGGGGCAAATAAGGAGATTTCAAACATTTACAAGATAATAGACTTTCATAATTTGTATGAAATTTCATCATTCTTTTTGCATAAATGCATAAAATCTCATCTCCATTTATTCATTTTTTATCCGCCGCAAGTCTCAAAACGACCATAATATAAGCGTCAAACGTTTCGGTTGTTCTCACCCCTAAAAAATCAGAACTAATCATGATGTATCATTCCAATACATTTTAATTCCTTATAGGATAACTTATTCTCCATTTTTCTTCGTTTTTCTTTTTTCTTCTTCAAAGTCCTCAAAAGTCCTAAGGGATAAAAAGTGAAATTTTTTTATTTTTTCTCTTGTACTTCTGCGTCGAGTGTGTTATATTTCAATCAGCAAAAATATCGCGCCCTGCATAACGCAGTTGAGCGGCGAGCGTCGTAAGACGTGACGGTTTTCTTTTTTCCCTGTTTCTTTCACCACAACGAAAGTAAATGGGGTTTGCGTATGCTTCATGCAAAAGCATCCCGGTGAATGCCGGACAACTATTCCCCCTATCCGCTTATCGGATATTGGTCTAAGAAAGAAGGGAACTACATTGTCTGAAAGCAAAAAAATGTCTGTGGTCCAATTGACCGCCATCACTGCCATCAATATGATGGGCTCCGGTATTATTTTATTACCGTCAAAACTTGCAGAAATAGGAACGGTCTCTATCTTCGCATGGATTTTCGCTTCTTTGGGAGCGACCATTTTGGCTTACGCCTTTGCTCGCTGCGGCATGTATACGAAAAAAGCCGGCGGCATGGGTGGATTTGCTGAATATCGTTTTGGCAAATTAGGCAATTTCTTGGCTAATTTTACCTATACGATATCTCTTATTATTGCCAATGTAGCCATTGCTACCAGTGTAGTTAGTTACGGTTCTTATATATTTGGATTTGAATTAAGTCCGGCAGTCGTGTGTGCCGCTACCATCGGTACACTTTGTGTGGGTTCTGCCATTAGTTTGATCGGCCCGAAACGCTTTGGTAGCTTCGGTACATTAGGTATGATATTTATCTGCCTCCCTGTTATCGGGCTTCTCCTCTTCGGGTGGAAGGATTTCTCCTTAGCCACATATGAAGCTGCCTGGAATCCTAATGATTTGCCTTTTTACGCCTCTATGCGTGATTCCATTGCTATCATTCTGTGGGGCTTCTTGGGCCTGGAAACAGCATGTGCCAATTCAAACACTGTAAAAAATCCGGAAAAGAATGTGCCTATTGCCGTTTTGTGCGGTACATTAATCTCCGGTATATGTTACACCATATCTACGGCTATCATCGGCGGTATTATTCCGCATACTACCTTAGCTACATCCAATGCGCCTTTCGGCTTGGCCTATGCAGCTATTCTCGGTGATAAAGCCGGGTATGCCGTTTCTTGTATGCTTGTCTTTTCCTGCTTTGTATCTCTCATGACATGGCAATTTACCGTATCGGAAGTAGCTCGTGAGGCTTCTCACATCGGATTATTTCCTTCTTTCTTGCAAAAAGTAAATCAATACCACGCTCCTTACAAAGCACTGATGACTTTAGTCGGCATTCAATCTATACTGACTTTACTCACCACCAGTCCTACCCTTTTGGATCAATTTGGCATTCTCATCAACTTAGCAGTCATGATCAATTTAGTTCCTTACCTCTTATCTATGATTGCCGTACCGGATTTACAGAAAGCAGAATTTATTCCTGCATCGCAAGCCAAATGGACAAACTATGCAGCTATGATTGGAAGTATATATAGTGTTTATGCTGTGTATGGTTGCGGATGGTCAGTCATTCTCCAAGGCGTAGGCGTGATGATTTTAGGTATTATTATTTATACCGCAAGAAATATCGGTATCCGCGCAAACAACTTAGAAACTTATCCGCCTTACCATTTTAAAAAATAAACAACAAGACGATAAAAAGATTATCCTCATCAAGCGGATAATCTTTTTTATTGCCTTATTTATCTTATAAAATAACGAAAATCTCTCCAAAAAAGCCATTCATCAATGTTATATTTGCCATTTCAGAACTATGTCTTTATGAAATAATTTTCTTTTCTATGTCTTCTTTTTGTGAACGAATAAATGACAACATGCCCGACTGATTTTCTTTCAAACTCCTATCAGGCGATAGAATCACACGTTTTCCACCGGTGACCTTGATCATCTCATATAAATCATGCGTTAATTCTGCCTTATTTCCATTCATAACAGAAGACGCCAAAAAGCCGCCCATGATACATTTATGAGACAGAACGTGCATTTCCTCCACGGTCGGAAGTGTACCATGACTATCCCGGTGTAAGATGTCTACCGGATAATTCTTTAATACGTCCATCATCAAAGACTGCCCGGAAAGCGAAAATATATCACACCACCCGGAAGATGCCGAAAGAACTGCCACATCATAAGGCTTGCCGTATTCACGATAAAAATCCTCATCCATCACATCATAATCCATAACCCTTGTACGTAATCGGATGCCATCAGCGCCCAATTCAATCACATGCCTGACTAAAAAACAAGCCAGATCCGTCAATTGACCAAGCATTTCCTTGAGTTGCATCGACGTATATTTTTCACAAGCCTTTGGCTCTAAGGACAAAAGAAAACTAAAAGGGCTTTCCATCGTCCACACCACCGGCGCCTCACCCTGCACCTTTTCTATAAGCTCATTCAAATATAATTCTTCTTTTTTCCATCTATCCGATTGAATGGATAAGGAAATATGGCCTCTTTCCGTTTGTTTCACATCATACAAAGACACCAAAGGAAGCACCAACATATCTGTATCTGTTTCTTGATAAAAATGATACATGTCTTCCCACGATGCTTGAGCATCATTAGATGAACTATGCGCTTTCCAAAAGACCAAAGGAATCCTATCCACGGGATTTCCCTTGATCGCCGCCTCAATACGCTCCTTTTTTCTTTGTCCCTTTACCCGTTTCATAAAACCTCTTTTCTCATCACCACTGAAAAAGCCTTCCGAAGAAGGCCATACTATTTCTTTGGTACCGTTTCCCAATCTTTTTTAAATCGTGCGATACCGATATCAGTCAAAGGATGCTTCATAGCATCGCAAAGCACCTGGAATGGCACCGTAGCAATATCCGCACCGGCTAAGGCACAAGCTGTCATATGCTCCGGTCTACGTATAGATGCTGCAATAATTTTTGTCGAAATGTGGTCATTATGAAATATTTGTGCAATATCGCGCACCAATGCCACGCCATCCGTACCAATATCATCCAAGCGACCTACAAAAGGACTGACATACGTTGCCCCGGCTTCCGCCGCCAAAAGAGCCTGACTCGCAGAGAATACCAAAGTCACATTTGTACGTATCTCCAATTCCTTTAATTTCTTTACAGCCTTCAAGCCCTCTTGCGTCATAGGAATTTTCACCACCACATGAGGATCCCAATGAGCTAAATCCACGCCCTCTCGAACCATTCCTTCCGCATCATCCGATAATACTTCCGCAGAAATAGGACCATCCACAATAGACGCTATTTCCTTAATCGTTTCCTTGAAATCACGACCCTCTTTAGCAATTAACGAAGGATTTGTCGTCACCCCGCAAATAATTCCCATATCATTGGCTAAACGAATGGCATCCACATCGGCCGTGTCAATAAAAATCTTCATTCTATGTCCTTCTTTCTCCTTTAGAGATTACTATTTCCGATAAAATTATATCATAAAACATACTATAATAGAAAAAATGAAATTTTGAAGAAATACCTATTTAGCGAACTTACGGAATTTTCCTTTTTGCTCCCGACAAGATGCCATAAAACAAAAAAGTTGTTTTAAGAAATTCATGTTTATTGATTTACCGACATTCTCCAATCCCTATAATAGAAAAACGATTTAATAAAATATAGACGCATCCAAAAAGAAGAATGAAAAAATATCATCCAAATTATCATTTCTTAAAAGCTATTTCGATATAGCCTTTTTTCCATTGGATAAACACAGCCCTATAAAAATCAAAACAAATAAGTTATACCCTTTTGGCTTATTTCATATAAGAAACACTTATAACTATTTATGAAAGCCACATAAACTCCCTATCTATGCATGATAGAGCATCAATAAAAAATAATTCACCTATTACAAAAACTATAACCTATAATCAAATATAAATACAATATATTGAACATTCATAAATAGAAGCGTATAATTTAATCAATCGAAATACACATTAAGGAGGGTACCATGCGACTCACTTTACTATCTCTTATTTATTTCCAAAAAACCGCAGAAATGCAGCATCTCACACGAGCCGCCAAAGCTTTACATATTTCACAACCATCTTTATCACATACGATTAAAATGTTGGAAAAAGAATTAGGCGTACCGCTTTTTCAACGCGTAGGGCGGAATATCATACTCACAAAATACGGTGAAATTTTATGGGGTCATACCAACAGAATTATGAGAGAACTAAAGCACGCTCAAAAAGAAATGGAAGATGCCAAAGAAGCACAAGACCTTACAGTCACCATTTCGATTTTTGCTGCTTCCATGATTATTCCCGCATTTCTCACAGAATTTCGTAGAGAACATCCGGATATTCGCTTTGAAATTATTCAACAACGCGATCAAAAAGAATTACAACGTCATCCGCAAGTAGATTTATACCTATCCAGTAGTATCAACCCGGTAGATGATGACTACTCAGCGACCTTGCTAAAAGAACATATCATGATTGCTATGCCGGACACCCATCCCATGGCGCAAAAATCCTCTGTACATTTGGAAGATTTTGAAAAATCCGATTTCATTTCTCTTCAACAAGGCGTCGCACTAAGAAATATTACAGACTACTACTGCCAAATCGCCGGCTTTGTTCCCCATGTCATCTTAGAAAGTGATAGCCCGGTAACCGTACGAGAATTTATCCGTGCCGGTCTCGGCGTCTCTTTCGCTCCCAGTATCACATGGCATGGTGTGGGCGGTGATCATGTAGCCTTAGTTCCCATTTCTACACCTAACTGCCAACGATATATCGGCCTTTCGTGGAATAAAAACGTTCCCCTTTCACCACCGGCAGAAAAGCTAAGGGATTATTTCATCAAAAACTTCGGAAATTTTGCCAAAAAATACGCCGGCATGGAAGAATAGTAAAAAAGGATTCTCACACCGAGAATCCTTTTTTACATCTTTCTTTATTCTTGATAAAATATTTTTCTACCCACCACCAATATTTCTTTTCCATACTTTTTTATACGTCTATATTATTTTTATGTTTATTGTAAGATAAAATTTTTTATGCTATTATTGAAACAGAAGGAATTTAATGAGGTTTGATATATGCATTCTAATTATAGTCGTTTAAATCTATCCATGCGCTTTTTTATTTTGCTTATCTTTCTAATAGCAAGCATGATTCTATCGATACGTTTTGGATCAGTAAATATTCCTTTCCATGAGCTCATGGAAGAAATCTCTACATTCATTTCTCAAGGAGAACCGGGACATACCACTTCTTCACTTATCATCTGGCAAATCCGCATCCCCCGGACCATTTTTGCTGCTTTATGCGGTATGGGTCTTTCTTTATGTGGATTGGTTTTGCAAACGATGACGAGGAATGATTTGGCCGATCCTTATGTATTAGGCGTTTCTTCGGGCGCCAGTACCGGTGCTGTCACCGCTATTATTTTGGGTTGGTTTTCCTTTTTTGGTACATACAGTGTATCCACCGGCGCTTTTGTCGGTGCGGCGCTGTCTACCATTATCGTCACCATGTGCTCCGGAAAAAGTTCCAGCCCCATTCGTTTGATTTTGGTCGGCATGGGTGTATCGGCTTTCTTTTCTGCCCTAACGATGATAATCATTTATGGCGCACGTCATGAAGCACAAGTTCGTAGCGCCACTTTTTGGCTGTTAGGCAGTCTCTCCGGTATGCAATGGAATGATTTAATATCCGTCACTATTCCTGTTTTTATTATCGCCTTAATTATTTGGATGATTCGCCATGACTTGGACTTACTCCTTTTGGGTGAAGGCGAAGCGGAATATTTAGGCATGAATTTAAAACGTCTTCAATTATTCATTGTCATTCTTACATCCCTTATCGTTGCTGTATTAGTTGCCAAAGCAGGCATCATCGGATTTGTAGGACTTATCACTCCGCACTTGGCACGATATGCTGCCGGGCCCACACATGGAAGACTTACACTCTTTTCATCCGTCATAGGAGCTTTAGTTATGGTATGGGCTGACGTTCTTTCTCGCACACTTTGTGCCCCTGAAGAAATACCCATTGGCGTCCTTACCTCTATTGTAGGCGCTCCTATCTTCTTATGGATTGTAACCCATCGTTACAAGGAGAACGCAGAATGATTGAAATCAAAAACTTAAATTACAATGTAGGCGATAAAAAAATTTTAAAAAATATTTCTTTACATATAGAAGAGGGAAGCATGACCTGTATCGTCGGGCCGAATGGCTGCGGTAAGACCACGCTCCTCTCCCATATTTCCCGACGTATATCCAGTCAAAATTCTGTATTCTACAAAGGAAAACCTGTTGAAACCATTCCACGCAGCAAATACGCCAAAGAGGTGGCAGTCATGGTTCAACAAGGTATGGGCATGGTAGGCGAATTGAAAGCTGAACAAGTCGTACTCATGGGGCGTTATCCCTTTAAAGAACGATTTGCTGACTATTCTGCCCACGATTATGACATGGTTCGAAAATCCATGGAGATGACCGGATCCACTCCTCTTTTGGGACGTGAAATGAGACAAATGTCCGGCGGTGAAAAGCAACGCATTCTTATTGCTAAAGCATTCACACAAGAACCGGAATTACTTCTCATGGACGAACCTACCAATCACTTAGACGTCAAGTACAAATTGGCTTTGATGGAAAATTTAAAAAAATTCCATACACACGGCACTGTCATTATTGTACTTCACGATTTATCCCTGGCAGCACGCTATTGCGATCATTCCATTGTAATGAAAAATGGAGAAATCTGCTACCACGGAAAGACTTCAGACATTCTCACCGCAGAAAAAATGAGTGAAATATTTGAAGTGTCATTTTACACTGCCACGCACGAAGGAAAACGTTTCCTTTATTGCTAAAGGCAAATACTTTATTTTTAGGAGGAATAGTAATGAACAAAAAAACAAAACAGATAATTGCTTCTATGATTATTGCGACCTCTATGGGTATCCTGATGACCGGATGCAGCCTCTCCAATCAGACAAAATCTGCTCCCAAATCTGAAGGTGTTACATGGGTGGAAACATTAGACGGTAAAAAAGTAGATATGAAAGTATCTGCTCCGCCAAAAAAAGCTGTTTCTATGTCCTTTGCTACCACAGAAATGATGCTTGCTTTAGGCTTACAAGATCAGATGGCAGGCACAGCTTTCAAAGAAGAGGATATTTACCCGGCTCTTGCTGATGCCTATGCGAAAGTACCTGTATTATCAGAAAAATGGCCCTCATATGAAAAACTCATGTCTGTAAATCCGGACTTCGTCACCGGTTGGGAAGTCCCCTTTACCAAGAGAGGCATCCCGGCTGAAAAAATTATTGCTGCCGGCATTCCGATTTTCGTACCTGATTCCATGCAAGACACCAAAGCTACTCTGGACACCAACTTCAACGACATGTTGGAATACGGCAAAATCTTCGGAAAAGAAGATAATGCCAAAAAATGGGTAGATGCTCAAAAGAAGAAATTAGAAGCTGTTCAAAAGAAACTGAAAGACTTACCCCATGTCAAAGCTTTCGTCTTTGACTCTGAAGATGGCGATCCATTCACCGTATTCGAAGGCTACACCACAAACATTTTAAAACTCATCGGTGTAGACAATGTCATGGCAGGACAAGGTGTTGACAAAACTTGGTCCAAGACAAGCTGGGAATCTTTCGTAAAAGCAAACCCGGATTATATCATCATCGTGGACTACTCCACCAGTGATAGAAACGACGGAGACTTTGAAAAGAAAGTAGAAAGTCTCAAATCCAATCCGCAGATTTCTGAAGTGACAGCTATCAAAGAAGGACATTTCATTCGCGTAAAACTTTCTGAAATCACCCCGGGCGTAAGAACCGTTGACGCTTTGGAAAGATTAGCCAAAGAAATGCATCCGGATATGAAATAATCTCATAAAAAATAAAAACGACTACTCAAAAAATGAGCAGTCGTTTTCTTTTTCTCTTCTATTCATGCTATGATACAAAAAGAAATAGAAATTTGATATGAGGTGCATAATGAATCAAGAAAAAGTAACCATCGACTTAGACAAACTAAAGAAATGCCCAAATTGCGGTCGATTACTCCTCAAAGAACTTCCCCACTGCCCATACTGTGAAAAACAAAAACAAAAAGAAGATCCATTCCGATGGAAAGGTCTATTTTCTCTTATTCTGACCGTTATTTTCCTCATCTTAACCTATTTCTTTATCACCACTCCGGGTAACGTTTGGCACGACCATGACAAAACGCTCATCTTAGTTAGTGCTATAATCGTCCTACTCATACAACGTCAACTCAAATAAAAGTCGCACTCCACCGTCATTCATGCTATGATGAATACAATAATTACCGGAAGGAGAATGACATGATCAGCGAACCGGATTTTAAAGAAATATCCCTTTTTGACTTGTCGGATGAAAAGGATCCCCCTGAAGCGATAAAAGAAAATACAAAAACTGAAATTCCGGCAAAGGAAGAAATAAAACCGCAAGAAATAGCGCTCACTGCGGAAAATTTATGGCAGGACAAGTATTGGGAATTTGACATTACAAACCCCACACAGACCATTAGAGATAGCATCAAAGCGACCATGATTGAAGAAGGTTTTACCAAACGGGAAGTCAATCACATTTTCAAAGGTCTATTCTTTAAAGAAAAAATATTCAATACCAAATCGCAAGCAATGGAATATCTCAAAACTTTGCCGACCACCTATGCAGTGAAATATAAAATAGGCATTCCGCCGTCACCCAAAATGCTCACTCTTCAAAAACGCTGCCAAGTGCAAGAGGAAAAATGGGCCAACTTCTTACAAGAACAAGACAAGCGATGGGCAGGCGATTTCATCACTTGCGCGGCTTGTCATTCCAGAATCAATACCCACTACATCACACCACCTGTTTGTCCGGTATGTAAACAAGATTTGCGGCCTCAAACGGTACTAAAAAAATGGCAATCTTTGCAAAAAGCACTTTATGACGTGCAAAAGAAATATGAACAAACGTCACGGAAACATAATGCCCAATTCACCGGCGGTGAGAAATGGATCATTCGTACTATTAATTCGTATAAAAAGTCATAACACAAAAGCTCTTACGATGAAAATATTTCACCATAAGAGCTTTTCTTTTACCAATTTCTAAATTTTTCCGGTGGCTCATAAAGCCCGTTTGACCAGTCTGCTAATTCTTTCATTGTCTTAGCTGCTAAAAGATTCTTTGTAGCTTTGGCTCGGTCAATTCCTAAATCTTCAGGATAGGCAACGATGCCCAATTCTCGAAGTTTTTTTGTTTCTTTCGTATCTTCCATCATGCCGATGTCTGTTTGTCCCGCAATGGCTTGAATGGCGTGTTTTCGTTCTTCCATGCTTTGACACTGATGAAGATAAGCAATCCCTATTTCTGATACGATATGTGTCACATCATCGCCGTAAATCATTACCGGTGGCAAAGCTAAGTTCGCATTGTGTTGCAGTGTGACTGCGTCCAATTCTTTCACAAACCCGGGAAATCCTTTTTCGGATACGGTTGTAATGAGCTGTACTACAAGCTTTCTCCCTCGTTCTGAAGCGCCTGATACGGTATTTGATTGGCCGCAAATTTTCCATGCTTCGGTGACATGTCTGCGTCCGTGCGCATCACAACCCATATTTGGTGCACCGCCAAAGCCGGCGATGTTATTTTTGGTCGCCGTTGATGAATTTCCGTATTCATCTATTTGCATCGTAGCGCCGATGAAAAGATCCGCCGCATAATGCCCTGCCACTTGTGCAAAGGCACGATTGGATCGCATCGTTCCATCAGGGCCTATGGGAAATAAGTCGCGCCGCGCAGCTATATATTTTTCCATGCCCACTTCTGACCCGAAGCAATACATTTGTTTGACCCATCCGCGTTCCATCGCCGGAATCATAGTAGGATGGGGATTTAATATCCAATTTTTACAAATTTTTCCTTTTAATCCTAATTCTTCTCCATAGGTCGGTAAAAGAAGCTCTATGGCTGCTGTATCATAACCCACTCCGTGATTTAATATTTCTATGCCATACTTACTATAAATCCCTTTAATAACCATCATCGCTTTTAGGATACGTTCCTCATAAATATGTGCCGGATCTCTTGTAAAGAGAGGCTGAAGAACGTAAGGTTCAGGACTTTCTATCACAAAATCCACCCAATCGGAAGGAATATCTATCCGCGGTAATTTTTTCATCATTCGATTTACTTGCACGATAACGATACCTTCATGAAAAGCCGTGGCTTCCGCAATGACTGCCGTATCTTCGGTAGATGCTCCGGTGTATAAATTGCCTTCTTCGTCTGCCGCTTCTGCTGCCAAGAGGCATACTTTCGGGATAAGATCGATGAAATATCTGCCATATAGCTCTAAATATGTGTGGATAGCGCCTAATTGTACTTTTCTTTCTTTTATTAATTGTGCTAACCTTTTGCCTTGACTCCCGGCATACGCAAAATCAAGGGCATGAGCGATTCCTTTTTCAAAAAGTTCTAAGTGAGAAGGCAATGCCAAGGTAGACTGCACCATGTGCAAATCATGAATCTTCTCCTCATTCACTTGGCATAATGCTTTTGCTAAAAAATCAGCTTGTTTCTGATTATCTCCTTCTATATTCACCAAATCAAAAGGACGGATCACCGCCTCCAATAGCCGTACTGTATCTTCCGCCGCCACTCGTTTTCCGGTAAACAAAGAAGCCGCCTCTTTTAATCGTGCCGCCTTATCTGCTTGCCTTTGTTTCCAATCCTCTTCCCTTTGCTTCATCGCTCTCTCCTTTTCTTTTCACCATTGCTGTTATTATACGAGATATGTATTTTCTGTGTCAATTTTCATTGAAAAACAAGGATATTGAAAGTTTTTGAGAATGCAATAACTAATCATAATAAAAACGCCCTCGATGAAATTCCACCAGGGAGCGTTTTCTATTTACTTCTTATTTCTTTGTTTCCGCATAAGTTTTAATGGTTTCACCTAAACGGCGTATTCCTTCTCTAATTCTTTCGTCATTGTTATAAGAGAAATTCAAGCGGAAATAATTCCGTTTCCCGGATACCGGGAAGAAACAATCGCCCGGAACAAAAGCCACTTTCTTGTCTATCGCCATCATGAGCAATTCACGAGCATCCCAATCAGCCGGCAAGGTAATCCAAAGAAATAGTCCACCCTCAGGATGTGTCCACTGAATGTATTCCGGCAAATGCGTTTTAAGTGAGTCAAGCATCACATCTCTCCGATGTTTATAAAGCTTGCAATTTTCTTTGATATGCGCAGACAAATTATATTTCTTCATATACATAGCAGCTTCACGTTGTATCAAGCTGGACGTATGAAGATCCGTTGCGCTTTTTACCAAAGTCATTTTGGATAAAATCTTTTCATTAGCAACTACCCATGCCAAGCGCATGCCCGGTGCCAATACTTTAGAGAAACTGCCTGAATGTATAACTAAATGTTTCGGATCCATCGAAAGCAACGGAGGAAGTGCTTCCCCTTCCATACGAAGTTCACCATAAGGATTATCTTCTACCACCGGTATTTCATAACGACTCACGATCTCCATGATTTTTTCACGTCGCTCTTTTGACCAGCAGATACCGGTCGGATTCTGGAAATTCGGAATGACGTAAATAAATTTTACACGCTCTGTCGTTTGAAGAATTTTTTCTAATTCGTCGGGGATCATGCCTTCTTTATCCATAGGCACTTCTACATAATTAGCCCCTTCAAAATCAAATGCACCGATAGCGCCCAAGTATGAGGGTTTTTCTACCAAAACCACATCACCTTTGTCCAAGAAAATTCTTCCGATGATATCCAGTCCCTGTTGTGAACCGGTAACGATCATCATATCATCTGCCGCCAAAGTTCTCATGCCAAAATGACCATAAAGTCCATTCATCCGATCTGCAATCGCACCGCGAAGTTCTTTGTCTCCCGCTGCCAGGCCGTATTGCAATGCTTCTTTCCCATTTTCTTCCATGACCTGAAGTGCAGTTTCCTTTAGTTCTTGTAAAGGAAATGTTTCCTCTGCCGGAAGACCACCGGCGAAAGAAATAATATCAGGGCGTGCTGTCAATGCTAATATAGGTGTTAATTCTGATGCTTTCATTTCAGTTACTATTTTTGAAAAACAAATAGCCATAATATCTACTTCCTTCCCGGTCTTAAAATAAATTAGAACAATTATATATCCATCATTTTCCCTTGTCAATGTGTTTTTTCATATTCTTGCAAAAAATAAAAACTCCTCCCGACATTTCGGAAGGAGTTATATCAAGCATTATTATTTTACTTTTACAAAATGGTATGTGCCACAATGAAGCTCATGCAGCAAGCAGTGAAAACACCAATCAACCCCGGAATCATAAAGCTATGATTTAAAACATATTTCCCTATGCGTGTCGTGCCTGACCGATCAAAACCGATGCATGCCAAGTCTGACGGATAAGTGGGCAAGAAGAAATAACCATAACAAGCAGGAATAAAAGACATCACCATGACAGGATCCATGCCCAATCCCAATGCCATCGGCATGACAATCGCAATAGCAGCTCCTTGAGAATTGACCAACTTAGACGTAAAGAAAAGTACCACCGCATACGTCCACGGATGCTCAGTTACCACAGCGCTCAAAAATGTTTTTAAGACGGCAATATGATTGGCGAAATATGTATCTGCCATCCATGCCACACCGTACACTGACACCAAAGCCACTACGCCGGCACGGAATACTTGGCTATTTCCCACTTCTCTTGCTTTCGTATGACAGAAGAAAATCATAAGCGCTGAAACAAAAAGCATAACCATTTGAATAACCGTAGTCATGGAAATCGCTTTCATCTTTCCGGCTTTATCCGCAAAATGCGGCAGCAACTCTGAGAAGTTCCCTAATATGGCAATACAGAAAATACCTACTAAGAATATGATGGTCGCCCGATAGTAAGACGCCGGTAATTCTTTTCCTTGTAAAGTTTCACTATCTCCATAAACATATTCTCTCTGTTCCGGATCTTGAATCACTTTTTGAAAAAGCTCATCCTTTTCCAATTCAACGCCTCGGCGATAGCTGTAAAAAGCCGCACAAAGGACGCCAAAAAGTGTCCCCGGTACAGACACCGCCAAAACCTGTAAAATAGAATAGTTTTGTCCGGCTGCTGCCATGAAACCTACGATAGTAACTACTGCTACGGATACAGGTGATGCGGAAATACCCATTTGCGATGCCACAGATGATACCGCCATCGGTCGCTCCGGACGAATATTTTGCTTAATTGCAATATCATAAATAATCGGAAATAGTGTATACACTACATGACCGGTACCGCAAAGAATCGTAAGAAACCATGTCGTCACCGGCGCTAAAATCGTGATATGCTTAGGATTATTACGCAAAAAACGTTCCGCATACTTAAGCATCACCGTAAGACCTCCGGACGTTTGCAAAAAGCCGGCGCAGGTAATTACTGCCAGTATGGTAAGCATAACCCCGATAGGTGGTGTTCCCGGCTTATAGTGGAATACAAAAGTATAAATCATCAGACCGATTCCACTGATAGCTGCTAAACCAATTCCGCCATGACGTATGCCCAAAATAAGACAACCCAATAGGACGATAAATCCCAATACCATTTCCATATAACCTGATCCCCCTCTTATTAATATACGCTATTTGGAAAAATTACATAATTTATAGTACGTCATATCGGGAATTTTATCAAATATTGTTTTCTCATATAGATACAAATACTTATGATTTTTTGATATACCTCGCCCTATCTATTCCCACAATAAAAAATCCCGACATACGCCGGGACATATTTTTTACCTTAATACTGATTGAATAAATGCTTTTGTTCGTTCACTTTGCGGACTTTCAAATATTTGCTCACTCGTACCTTCCTCTTCAATCACGCCATCCACCATAAAAAGAATTTTATCTGATACCGATTTCGCAAATGCCATTTCATGTGTAACAATTGCCATTGTCATATTTTCATCTGCTAATTGTTGTATCGTTCGCAAAACTTCACCGGTAAGCTCCGGATCCAAAGCAGACGTAGGCTCATCAAAAAGCATGATTTCCGGTTTCATCGCAAGCGCACGAGCAATAGCCACTCTTTGCTTTTGTCCCCCGGATAAACTCCCGGGATAACCATCTTTTTTATTATAAAGTCCTACCTTCTCCAAAAGTTGCTCCGCCAAAGGAAGCACATCTTCTTTTTTCATTCCTTTTACGTAAATAGGAGCTGCTAAAATATTGTCCAACACCGTCATATGAGGAAATAAATTAAATGATTGGAATACCATTCCCATTTTTCCTAAAATCTGTTTCGCTATTTCCTTATCCGCATAAACGACTTGACCATTTTTCTCCTCTGCCAAATATTCCCCATCAATGGAAATAGAACCGCCTTGAATCACCTCTAAATGATTCAGACACCTGAGAAGCGTACTCTTTCCTGCACCGGATGGCCCGATAACAGACACCACATCGCCTTTTTCCAACGTCATATTCACGCCATGCAGTATGGTATGATTGCCAAAATCCTTCCGGATATTTTTCATTTCAATAAAACTCATCATGTCACTCCTCATAAACAGCATAGCGCTTTTCAATATAGGCTAATATCTTCGTCAATACAGCCGTACAAATTAAGTAAAATACACCTGCCACAAGAAACGGCGTCGTATCAAAATCACGCTGAACAAAAGCACGAGTAACACGCATCAAATCGTTCATTGCCAAAATATACACCAAAGACGTATCCTTCAAAAGCGTAATCGTTTCATTTCCCAAAGGCGGAATAACCCTTTTCACCACCTGAGGGAGAATGATATGCCACATGGTTTGCTTATACGTAAATCCGAGCACCTTGGCGCCTTCATACTGTCCCTTACCGATAGATTGAATCCCACCGCGAAATATTTCTGCGAAATACGCCGCATAATTGGCAACAAAAGCAATCACCGCCGCCGGGAAATCATCTAAATGGATACCAATAATAAGTGGTAGCCCGTAATAAATAAACATGATTTGAAGCATAAGCGGCGTGCCGCGCATCAAATAGATATATGCGCCGGCCATCTGCCGACAAAGAGAAATTCTTGATAACCGTACCAAAGAGAGCAAAATACCGATGGGCAAAGACAACACGATGGTAACAAGAAATATTTCTGCCGAAACACCAAGTCCCGAAATCATATTCGGTAAAATACGTACAATATAATCCATTTCATCACTCCTAAAAAGGGAAATCGCACAGACAAAAGCCTGTGCCCCTTTATTTACTGCTTATTTCAGTATAACATCTTTGCCGAACCATTTCTCGGAAATTTTAGCCGCCTCACCTGACGCGATAATTTTATCAATACCTTCATTCAAAAGCTGCTGCAGTGCTGTATTATCCTTCTTAATTCCGATAGCAAAAGAATCTTCAGACAACACACCCGGTAATTCCCGGAACATCCCTGCCTTCTTTGTCATGTAATATTCAATCAGGCAAGTATCTCCCAAAATCGCATCACAACGCCCGGACTCCAAATCCATGAAACATGAACTAAAATCAGGATACGCCTTTATACTCTCAAAAGACTTCTTCAACGCTTCATTCTTATCCAACTGGAACTGCGCCGTACTACTCTCTTGAATAGATAATTTCCGCCCCTTCAAATCTTCTGCAGACTGAATATCCGAATCAGCACGTACCACATACACCTGTGCATTAGCCATGTACGGCTTAGAAAAAATCAATACTTTCTCACGCTCCGGTGTGATAGAAAAGCCATTCCAAATACAATCAATCCGTCCGGACGACAATTCCGTTTCCTTTCCTGCCCAATCAATCGGCTTAAACTCAATAGGCACACCAATTTCTTTAGAAATCGCCTTTGCAATATCTACATCAAATCCGACAATATTTCCTGCATCGTCCCTAAAACCCATCGGTGCAAAAGTATCATCCATGCCGGCAATAATTTTTTCCGGCTTACCATTCGCGCCATTAGCGCCCTTCTTCTGATCTCCACCGCAACCGGTCATCATTCCTACGGCGCCGATGCACAATAGCCCAATCGCAAACATTCTTTTCCAATTCATCATAATCACTCCTTCATTCCTTTACTCAGATAAAGTATTAACGTATTTATAATTTATCATATAAATTTCCTTTTGTCAAATATGTTAAAAAAATTTTTCATTCCCACTGATTTATGCCACAAAAAAAGCCCTGCTCCCACAGGACTTCTTATTTCTTTATCAGCCGAAAGTAGCTTCATTGGCGATAACCAAACGTTGAATTTGATTTGTTCCTTCATAAATCTGCATAATTTTCGCATCACGCATATATTTTTCCACCGGATTTTCACGTGAATATCCATTACCGCCCATGACTTGCACTGCCGTAGTCGTCACTTCCATAGCAGTATCAGACGCAAGACATTTTGACATAGCCGAATACATAGCCGCCTTCTTTTCTTTATTCATCTGCGCCACACATGCTCGATACGTCAAAACCTTAGCCGCCTCAGTTTTCATAACCATATCAGCGATCATTTGCTGCACCATTTCAAAAGATGCAATTTTCACCCCGAATTGTTTTCTTTGATGAGAATAAGTCACTGCCGCTTCGATAGCCGCTTCAGCGATACCCACAGAAATAGCTGCCACCACCGGTCTTGACGCTTGCAATGTTTGCATAGCGATAAGGAAACCCCGTCCTTCTTTCCCTACACGCGCCGATTCCGGTACAAAGCAATCATCAAAAATAATTTCTGCCGTGGCGGATGCTCGTATCCCCATCTTATCTTCTTCTTTACCGATAGACACACCCGGCATTTTTGCATCAATCAGGAAAATCGTAAGCCCTCTTATGCCGCCGCCTTCTTTCGTATTTGCAAAAACAACGAATTTATCCGCAATAGGCGCATTAGTAATAAAACATTTTGTCCCATTCAGAATATAACCGCCTTCCACTTTTTTGGCTTTACAAGAAACAGCCCCGGCATCAGAGCCTGCTCCCGGTTCCGTCAAAGCAAAACATGCCATACCACCCTGATTAAGACAATCAAATAATTCCTTTTTCTGATCATCACTTCCGGCAAATAACACAGAATAAGACGCCAAAGCATTAGCGGCGCAAACAGTAGCAACACCGCTGCATCCTTTCGCTATTTCCTCCATAATAAGAGCCACAGTCAAAAGATCCAATCCGGCTCCGCCATATTCCTTCGGCACAGACGTCTGTGTAAGCCCGGACGATTTAAGTATATGGAGCAATTCTTCGTCCATAACACCGGTTTTATCCATATCCAAAGCACGCGGTGCGATTTCATTCACTGCGATAGTCTTCGCTAAATCAATAAGTTCCTGCTGCTGCGGTTCAATTGTAAAATTCATTTGTGTCCTCCGTTTCTTCTTTCATCTTATTTATTATAACAGAAATTCAAAAAACTATTCACAAAATCTATACGGTTTTTATTTGTATCAAAGTTTCACCGAGTAAACATTAACACTTACCGCTTAGAGCACCTATCTTTCCTATTTCCAAAAAAGATAATATAATAAGTAATATATAGTTAAAAGCTTAAAAGAATTATCTAAAGGAGACATTTTATGAAACGATCATTTTTATTTTTCTTCTTATTGCTATCTATCCCATTCCATACTTCTGCCATTTCATTACAGGAAATACAAAATAATCCCCAAAAATATCAAATGGTTGCCCAAGATTCTAAATATGCTCTCTTCGTTGACTCCGACTCCATAGAATCTTTAAGATATTCACCTCCATACTATACTTTGAAGTGTACAGCCTATTTGGTTAATTATTTACGGGGCAGAATTCTCTCATCTACTAAGAATATTAGTTATGATATATCATATCGAGATTTTAATCATCGAAAAAGAAAAATATCTGAGCTTGGCATCTATATTTCTAATCATTATGAAGATATTTGGTCTTTAAACGGTAATTATCATCTATATGAACCGAAATCTGATAATAGCGACTGCGACATTAATTCTCCTGTCTATCAGGTTGCAAACTATTTATTTTACAAAACCTATAACGAATATTACGGCCCACAATTTGGGAATACATTATATTAACTAATCACTACCGGACAGATTCATACATCTGCCCGGTTTTTTATCTAAAAAATTGTTGCAAAAGCAAAATTATATGGTATCCATAAAATACTGTCAATGCAAAAATCCCTCAAGACGTTTGCTTTCGAGGGATTTTTTTATTCGTAATGTAATGCTTCAATGGGATCTAATTTCGCTGCTTTTCTGGCGGGATATACACCGAAGATGAGTCCTAAAATAACGGAGAATAGAAATGATCCCGTAATCGGTACGGGAGATATCACTACCGAAACACCGGAAACTAAGGGAATTCCCATGGATATCAATACACCTAAGAGAATACCCAAAACGCCACCGGCTATGCTTACCGTAATAGATTCAATTAAAAATTGAGTGATAATCATCCCATAGGTCGCCCCTATGGCTTTTCGTATGCCTATTTCTTTTGTTCTTTCTGTGACGGAAACAAGCATGATATTCATAATGCCGATACCGCCGACTAAAAGGGAAATAGCGGCAATGCTGCCTAAAAAGAGTGTCAACGTTCTTGTATTGGCTTCTATGGCGGCTAATATTTCTTTGGAATTTTGTATGGTAAAATCGTTTTCTCGTCCGGGCAAAATGCCATGTCTGGTACGCAAAAGATTGGTCACGTCTTTTTCTACTTGCGGTAATA